>Ga0100378_1000195_pt1 | contig 67461 bp, 64 predicted proteins | sample CryGeymeta201502_FD_81535 | JGI IMG/M metagenome (GOLD analysis project Ga0100378, IMG submission 81535) | Groundwater microbial communities from Crystal Geyser aquifers in Utah, USA - Crystal Geyser metaG 2015-02 | ecosystem: Environmental > Aquatic > Deep subsurface > Groundwater | place: USA... | reverse complement strand
TCAGATGAAGATTTTTCAGCAATCAATATTGAGAAAAATACCTTTCATGGTGAATGGAATTACGTCATAAAGCCACAGAATATCCAGTCATAAAAGAATAGGTTATTTTTTCTAACCTCCTAATCGTGCTAGATCTTCTGGGCTATCTAGCTTTCCGTTACGTTTTTTCCCATTTGCGTAATACGGTATTTTTTTTGGCTTAGCATTTTCTTGTTCCTCTGATTTCCATAATAACCATCTACGGCAGTTTGAATGAGTCATATAGTTTGGGAGATTCATAACACCCCCATAATACAAACATGTTTTTTAGCCTTTACTTTTTGAGTACAACATTTAGATAACGTATAATAGGCATTGTCAGTGTGGCCTGTTTTGTCTTTGTATAAAATAGGCTCCTTCATTTAGAGCCCCCTTTTATACAGCATTCAGCAATACGCGCAGCTACCCAATTTTGTATTTCAAGTTCTGAGAAAACTGTTTTGGATCCCAATTTTATAGGGTGGATCTCACCATTTTTTATGAGTTGATATATTTTGGTTTTTTTGAGCGTTGTCGCATGCGTTACCTCTGATAGATCAATCAATCGATCAGGCTTCGCTTCCGTCTTATCTAGCATGGTTTATTCTCCTACGTTATTGTCCGCAGAAGAATTTTCCAATATAAATAGTAGAACAGAAAGTATATATACTGAACATGCTAAGCAAACTACGTAGTCTGCTTAGCAGAGTGAGTCTTTTTCCTTCTCCCAGGCTCTGCACCAACCCTCTATTACAGGTTGACTAGTAAGCACGCCGTTGCTTTTTTCTATCATGTCTTTCGCAAATGCGGCCTTGCTTGGATAACAAATCGGGTTTAATTGCCATCTATCCCAATATTCTTTAGCCATTTTTTTGGCTTTTTGCACTTTATTGTTATCAGATAAGACCTTCCCTAATCCACCTTTGCTAGCTATTTCTTTAGAATGCATGGCTCGAATTTTAATAACATCAGCTCGGAGCTCTGCAATCATTTTCGCTTTTATTTCATCCTTTTTAGTTGCTGAATAAGATGAATCATCGACAAATTGATTTTGAAGGGTAATATAACGAGCTAATAAATCTTCGTACTCTAAGTCCATAAATTTCAAATAAGCAATTGCAGTAGCTGCTGCATTCACAAGATCTGCTTCAGAAACTTTTAGTGCTATCAATGCGTTTGCCTCTTCTTGAATATTTTTATTCATTAGCTCTTGATAATCACTCACGCTATTTTCTCCCTACGTAATTGAATCACCTCGCCAATATCGCTGCAATAGTCTCCCCAAGCAGTCATCAACACACGCCGATGCTCAAACAAATCACTACGCTGATAAGCCGCCTCGACTCGATTTTTGTTAACATGTGCCAATGCTAATTCCAGTACAGCACCAGAGACCGATGTTACCTCAGCGCCCCAAATTCTGAACGATGACCTAAACCCATGTACCGTAATATCCGGTGCAATAGCATGCAGCGTTTTATTAAGTGCAACATCTGAGAGCAATCCTCCTCGCGCACCAGGAAAAACCCACTTTGAATCATTCATCCGCCACTGCAACATTGTCTTGAGTATTGCAACCGCCTCATCACACAATGGCACAACATGATCTCGCTTTGCTTTCATCCTATCAGCTGGGATTGTCCAAGTTCTCGTACTTATATTTATTTCACTCCACAATGCCCCTCTACCTTCGCCAGAACGTGCCGCGGTTAGGATAATGAAACGCAAACAATAAGCAGACATACAATTTTTATTACGTAATTCAGACATAATCCGAGGTACATCAGAGTATGGTGCTGATGCAAAATGTGAGACTGTTTTAATTTTGTTAGGAGCAGGGAATACTTTATCTAAATTACTTTTCCATCGTGCAGGATTCCGTTTATCACTGTCTTCTTCCACGATCGCATAATCAAGTACTGCTTCAATACGCATCCGTACTCGGCTTGCTGTCTCAGTTTTTATCGTCCATAGTGGCATTAAGATTGCTTTTACATCAGTCAGTGTTATATCAGTAAGACACTTATCACCAATCGTTGGGAAGGCATATTGTGTGAGGGTGTTGAGCCATTGCTGTGCATGCTTGGCATTGCGCCAAGCTGATTTTTTGGCTTCAATTAACTCTAATGCGTAGTCCTTAAACGTTTTAGATTTGGACTCATCCACTCGAACCAATTCGGCAGGATCTCTATTATTTATAATTGCGTTTCTCATTGCAGCAGCCAACTCACGAGCTTCGGCAAGTGACCGAGCATGAGTTGCACCTAAACCAATAGATGTTTGTTTGCCTGCTTTTTTATAACGAAAAATCCAAACTCGCGAATCATCTCTAACGCGTAAAAATAAATTACCACCGTCAGCATGAAAACCATTTGGCTTGGTATTCACATGTCGCGGTGATAACAGATCAATTTTCTTTGCCATATTTATCCCTACAAACTTAAGGTTACCCTTTGGGCTACCCCTAAAGCACGGATTATAGCAAATTCTTGTGAACGCGCACGGAAAATTTTTTATCAAACCTATTGTTTTTACTATGTTTTATAGACTACAAAGAACTATGGCGAACGCCAGTTAGGCGGACTGTCTCTCCGCATTCCATGACCTAAAAAAACTAACCTAATTCCCCATGCCTCTTAAACACCGCATCAATCGCCATCAATTGCTCCAGTAAAGGCCTCATGCGATCTAACGGCCAGCTATTCGGACCATCACTGAGTGCTTTTTCGGGATTAGGATGGGTTTCCATGAACAGCCCTGAAATACCCGTGGCAACCGCTGCACGTGCTAAGGCTGGAATAAATTCACGTTGACCACCTGAAGAGCTGCCCTGTCCACCCGGTAATTGCACCGAATGCGTGGCGTCATACACCACAGGACTTCCGGTTTCGCGCATAATATGCAACGAACGCATATCAGATACTAAGTTATTGTAGCCAAAACTCGCACCACGTTCGCACACCATAATCGATTCGTTACCTGTCGCTTTGGCTTTAGCCACCACGTGCTTCATATCCCAAGGAGATAAAAACTGGCCTTTTTTAATATTTACAGGCTTATTGGTTGCCGCAACGTTTTGAATAAAATTGGTTTGTCGACATAAAAACGCTGGCGTTTGTAACACATCCACCACACTTGCGACTTCATTCAGCGGTGTATCTTCATGGACATCGGTCAAAATAGATACGCCAACATCACGTTTTACTTTTTCTAAAATCGCCAAGCCTTTTTCCAAACCAGGCCCGCGATAGCTGGTGCCCGATGAACGATTGGCTTTGTCAAACGACGATTTATAAATAAATGAGATCCCTAAATCTTCGCAAAGCGCTTTTAAATACCCAGCAGTTTCTATAGCCAACGCCTCGCTTTCTATCACGCAAGGTCCTGCAATTAAAAACATCGGAGCATGAAGCCCCGCTTCAAAGCCACAAAGTCTCATGTATTTTCCTTTTGAGTTTGATCCTGATTTTGATGATACGCACGCGCGGCGGTAATAAATGATTTAAACAAAGGATGGCCATCACGTGGTGTCGACGTAAATTCAGGATGAAACTGACACGCTAAAAACCACGGATGATTCGGCAGCTCAACCATTTCCACGAGTTCGCCATCAGCACTTCGTCCACCAATCACCAAACCATGTTCAACCAAGGCATCGATATAATGATTATTCACTTCATAACGATGACGATGACGTTCAACCACACGTGGCGCAGCATAAGCTTTGCTTGCAAGCGAGTCATCGGTGAGCTCGGCCATTTGCGCACCCAGTCGCATGGTGCCACCTAAATCGCTATTTTCATCGCGTAAATTCACCTGCCCGGCTTCATCTAGCCACTCGGTGATCAAACCTACCACAGGATGCGGCGTGTTTTTATTAAATTCGGTTGAATTCGCATGTTTAAGGCCTACAACATGACGAGCAAATTCAATCACGGCTGTTTGCATACCCAAACAAATACCTAAAAATGGCCGATTATTTTCACGTGCATATTGAACCGCTTGAATTTTACCTTCCACCCCTCGTGAACCGAAGCCACCAGGAATCAAAATACCATCGACCGCATCTAAAAGTGAGGGACCATGTTTTTCAATAAGCTCCGCATCAAGATAAACAATTTTAACGCGAGTATGCGTATGAATACCTGCATGCAACAAAGCTTCGTTGAGTGATTTGTAGGCATCGCTCAGCTCCATGTATTTACCGACCATACCGATTTTAATCGTCATGTCTTGGGAATCTTCTGCATCAAGAACTGCTTGCCATTCATGTAAATCAGCGGGCTTTAACGGATCTAAATTTAATTTTTTTACTAATAACTCATCAACACCTTGCTTATGAAGAATCATGGGAATTTGATAAATACTCTTGACATCTTCTAACGTGATCACACCTTCTTTTTCAACGTTGGTAAACAACGCGATTTTGTTGCGATCTTGCTGTGTCAACGGTTTTTCTGAACGACAAATTAAAATATCTGGCTGAATACCAATGGAGCGTAATTCTTTTACAGAGTGCTGAGTTGGCTTAGTTTTTGTCTCACCGGCGGTTGCAATATAAGGCACCAACGTTAAGTGCGTAAAAAGCGCACGTTCGCTTCCAAGTTCAATACGCATTTGACGAATGGCTTCAAGAAAAGGCAACGATTCAATATCACCGACGGTTCCACCGATTTCGATCATCGCCACATCGTAACCTTCGGCACCCAAACGAATACGACGTTTAATTTCATTGGTGATATGAGGAATAACTTGCACCGTGCCACCTAAATAATCACCACGCCGTTCTTTTTTAATCACACTTTCGTACACTTTACCGGACGTAAAATTATTAAGCTTCGTCATCGATGTACGAACAAAACGCTCATAATGACCTAAATCTAAATCTGTCTCGGCACCGTCACGCGTGACAAACACTTCACCATGTTGAAACGGGCTCATGGTTCCTGGATCGACATTGATGTAGGGATCGAGTTTAATCAACGTCACACGTAAACCGCGTGCTTCAAGAATCGCTGCAAGCGATGCGGCGGTGATTCCTTTACCTAAAGAAGAAACCACACCACCTGTGATAAATACAAATTTTGTCATGATTTATTGTCCTAACCCATTGTCGTGCTCTAGCGTTTTTAATATGTGATGCATGCTGAGTGCACACGCCACAGCGTCATGCCCTTTATGCCCATGCGCCCCCCCGAGTCTATCCCAGGCTTGTGCTTCATTTTCTGTGGTCAAAACACCAAAAATAACCGGCACATCATAGGCCAGCGTCACCTGCTGACAACCCGTACTGACTTGCTCACACACATAGTCATAGTGGGTGGTCTCGCCTCGAACCACAGCGCCTAATGCAAGAATAGCGCCAAATTGATTTTGCTTAGCCAACCGCTGTGCCACCAAGGGGATTTCAACCGCGCCTGGCACTTCGATCACCGTGATATGTTCAGGTAAAAAACCAGCTGCTTCTAGCGCCTCAAGCGCCCCATCTTGTAATGCTTGTGTGATTGGACGATTAAATAAACTCACCACAAGTGCTATAGGAAAAACAGCCTTTTTTTCAGGTGTTGCTTTAATATATTTCATGGTTTCATATCCAAAAGATGTCCGAGTTTTTCACGCTTGGTTTTTAAGTACATTCGATTTTCACAACTCGCCTCCACATGCAAAGGCAGACGTTCAACCACCTTCATACCGTACTGCTCGAGTGCTTCAATTTTACGAGGATTATTGGTCAACAACCGTACTTTATCTAAACCTAGCGCTTGCAACATTTGAAACGCAATCCCGTATTCACGCCCATCAACGGGTAAACCTAAATGCTCATTTGCCTCAACCGTGTCCATGCCGGTTTCTTGAAGTGCATAAGCTTTCAGCTTATTAGAAAGACCGATACCTCGACCTTCTTGCCTCAAATAAATCAACACACCGCCTTGTTCAGCAATTTTTGTGAGTGATTGCTCGAGCTGCTCACCGCAGTCGCATTTAGTTGAACCAAATAAATCACCGGTAATGCACTCCGAGTGAATGCGTACCAACGGCACTTGATTAGCATCTTTTGAGCTGGTCGATGCTTTAACGAGAGCAAAATGCTCTAATGCATCCATCTGATTATGAAACAGCGTCATGATAAAATCACCGTGCTCTCGCAGGGGTATACGGCTGGTTGCGACTTTTTCTACAAGCACTTCGTGACGAATACGATGCTCGATGACATCACCTACACGTATCATGGGAATACCGTGGTCTTTTGAAAATTTTATCAAATCATCGTGACGACTCATGCTGCCATCGTCGTTGATAATTTCACAAATCACGGCCGCCGGTTTAAGCCCCGCAATTCGCATCAAATCCACACTGCCTTCCGTTTGCCCCTGGCGCTCAAACACGCCCCCATCACGCGCGCGAAGTGGAAAAATATGTCCTGGCGAAATAATATCTTCTGGAGTCGAATTCTCATCAATCGCCACTTGAATGGTATGGGCGCGATCTTTTGCAGAAATACCGGTCGACACACCCGAAAAGGCCTCGATCGATACCGTAAACCCTGTACCATAAGGTGAGCGATTACGACTGGCCATCATCGGCAAGCCAAGCTTATCAATCATGGCACCGGCCATCGGCAAACAAATCAAACCACGGCCAAAACGCGACATAAAATTAATCGCTTCGGGCGTCACATGTTCAGCAGCAAAGACCAGATCACCTTCATTTTCACGCTGCTCATCGTCAACCAAAATAACCATGCGGCCAGCGCGAAGTTCAGCAAGTGCATGCTGCATCGATGAAAAAGGGCTTGTCATAAAGGAACCTCGGTGCCCGCTTCGGGCTTCTCAAAAAGCGTCATTATAGTCGAATCTGTCACAGAACCCAATTGATGAACCAACACGCGCGCAATATAATCAAACTCAACATTGATACGTTGCCCAATCACCCAGGTCCCAAGCATTGTTTTTGATAACGTATGTGGGATCAGCATGACGGTTATTGCATCATCCGTTACGGCATTAATGGTCAAGCTCACACCATCTAACGCCACGCTGCCTTTAGGGCATAAATAACGGCGTGCATAGGCATCAAAACCTACAATCGTTACCTCCGTGTAGTCACCCTGTTGTGTAATTTTGCTGATTTCCGCAGTCATATCCACATGACCACTCACATAATGGCCCCCAAGCCTATCGGACACACGTAACGCACGCTCAAGATGCACGCCATCACCCACTCGAAGCGCTCCCAAACTGGTTGCACGCAACGTCTCAGGCGATACATCAAACGCAAGCTGCCCTACTGGCGCTTGCAATAACGTCAGGCAAACGCCGTTAACAGCAATACTTTCACCCACCACCAAATTATCGAAGCTTGCCTCAAGCACCAGACGAATGCCAGCAACATGTTCTTCTTGGCTTAAGATTTTTCCGCATTGCTCAATCAATCCTGTGAACATACTGATTCCTCTATTAAATTATTTTGAGCATGATCTTGCCAATCCAATGTTATTTTGAGGTTATCCCCCATCGCTTCCCAGGCTACATGCTTTGCTTGAGCTAAAAAATCATCTTGCGCATACAACGACAACGCCTTGGTTCCCAAAACTTGAGGAACCAGATATAAATACGTACGTTGCACTAAATTCTGCTGATGCAGCGCATGAAACAATGCCGCACCCGCTTCAACCCATACGTCGTGATAACCCATACGGCCTAAATCTTCGAGTATGGCTTTTAAGTCAAGTTGTTGTTCTTGCTGCTTACCATGGTAAAGATGCAGTATTTTTGCTGTTTTATGAATATTTGCTGATGCGGGCAGCTTTTGTGTACGATCAAGTATGGCTATAGGTTTTGCAACGACCTCATCACCCATACGTGCATTCAGTAACGGGTTATCGGCTTTGATTGTTGCTGCTGTGGTTAAAATAACATCGGTATGCAAACGCTCTTGGTGAGTAAATTCAGCACATATTGCATTAGAGATCTGGATACGCGCGCCACCTTCACCTGCAATCTTGCCATCCAACGTTTGCGCCATTTTAACCGTGACCCATGGCCGACCTGTTTTTAACCAAAACGCGTAGCTTGCATAAAAGGCATTAATTGCAATCACAGGATAATGTGTAACCTCAATGCCATGCGCTTTAAGCAACGCCGGTGTATTATTTTCAGCAACCAATGGGTTGGGATCGGCATAAGCATAAACCACATGCTTAACACGCCGCGCAATCAACGCATCCACACAGGGTGGCGTGCGTCCCCAATGATTACACGGCTCAAGCGTCACATAAACCGTAATATCTGAACAATCTTCAGGCAACATTTGAACTAATATCTGCTCTGCATGCGGTTGACCCACGCCTGGATGCGAAGCTTGTGCTATAATATTTTCAGCACGCACAGCAACCGCGCCAACAGAGGGATTGGGCGCCGTTTTACCACGTCGAAGACGTGCTTGCCGAAGTGCTGCTAGCAGAAATTGCTCGTGCATAATTCAATCACGGTGGAAAAAGTATGTGTATGATAACAAATTATTCAATTTTTGAGTAGCCTCATGCCTCGATCAACGCATAAAACAGGATTTATTCATCCCATCAAATCTTGCTTATGGGCGCTGGTCATCACATCGTTGCTTTTAAATAACACCGCATTTGCATTTTCAGCCTATTCTAACAGCGAACTGGATGAGCTCGAAAAACAATTTGTTGCAGAAATCAATCAATCCAACAGTGTACTTCGTGATCCCTTGAGCAATCAATACCTCACTCACCTCGGAAATAAGCTTGCCACCCATAGCCATCAAGTTCCTCCTACATTTTTTATTGTCAAATCGGATGAAATTAATGCTTTTGCAGGGCCCGGTGGGCATATTGGAATCAACAGTGAACTTTTTTTATTAAGTGAACATGAAAGTGAGCTTGCCGCGGTGCTTGCACATGAAATTGCACACGTTCGCCAACATCATTTATACCGCATGCTGGAGCATCAACATCGCATGCAAGTCCCGATGCTTGCCTCCATGCTTGCAGCCATCGCCCTTGGCGCGATTATTCCTGGCATTGGCAGTGGTGCGATGATGGCAGCACTCGGTGGATTTGCCCAAGATAGCATTAATTTTATTCGTTCTAACGAAAAAGAAGCCGACCGCATTGGTATTGATATGCTAAAGCAGGCTGGATTTGATCCTCGTGGTATGATTCATTTCTTTCAACGCATGCGAGAAAATTCACGTTATTATTCGGCCAACGTTCCGACGATTTTACGAACCCATCCCATGGATGATGACCGAATTGTTGAGGCCGAACATCGAACCAATTTACTTGAAGCGAAAAACATTCCTGACACGCTCAGCTACCAACTCACCAAAGAGCGCATTCGCGTCATCACCGCGAAGCATCATAAAAAATTGTTAGATTATTATGCGAATCGATGCCCGAAAGCCGAAACCAACGACAATGCTTGCCTCTATGGCCGTGCGCTTGCATTACTCAAAACAAACCAAGCTCAAGCAGCTTACACACGGCTCCAAAGCCTTGCTGCCGAAGATCATGAAAATTTGTTTTATGCGCTTGCCTTAAGTGAAGCTGGAGCCGGGATTGGTAAAAATGATGAAGCACTGGCTCGACTCCAGGCTCTTCACGCCAATAATCCTGGAAACTACCCCGTGATCATGACGCTGGCCAAGCTCTTATCATCAACCAATCATCCAGAAGAAGCATCCTCTGTATTGCTTCAAGCAAGCCGAACATTTCCAACCGATTTACCGGTATGCCATGCACTGGCGCGCGCACAATCGAACAATCACCTGAAAGCGTATGCTTATTTTACGTATGCACAATGTCATGTACTCCAAGGACAACGAAAAGAAGCACAGCGCTTATTTAAGCTCGCTAAAACATTGGTCAAGCACGATCGATTTTTACAAGCGCGTATCGATGCAAAACTTGATGAAATCAAAGAAGACATCAGCTCGCATAAATAGCATAAGCATTGGTTCTGGTTTGTGTTTTCGCTGAATACATGGCCTCATCTGCGCGCTTCAATAACAGTTCGGCCACGCGCCCAGAATCAGGATAAATCGCGACGCCAATACTCACCGTCATGATAATGCTATTATTTTCAAAATCCATAGGCATAGAAACCGCCTTAAATATTTTATCTAACACGATTTTAATCGCGTCTTCAGATGATGTTCCATCCAAAATCAAACAAAACTCATCTCCCGAAAAGCGAGAAAAAAAATCATTGCAACGAATCACTTCAGACACAAATTTAGCTAGATGTTTTAGCACTAAATCACCGACATGATGGCCATATGTGTCATTAATATGCTTAAATTTATTACAATCGAGAAAACATACAGAAAAATGATCTGAGCCACGATTCGAGCGTGCTATCAGCGCATTTAAATGCTCTAAACAATATTCACGGTTGGGCAACTCAGTCAAACCATCATACTTGGCTAAGCGTTTTAACTGATTAACGTAGCGAGAGTTGATTGGGACTAATTGCCAACGAAATTTAAAAAACCAGAAAAAAAATAAACTCACCAAGCCACCCAAGGTCGTACAAAATACAATATATAAGCGCTTCACCCGGGCTTCGACGTAAGCTTTGCTTGGGTAGATATGAATATCCCATTCGCCCCCCAATAATTGAAAAAATTCCCGATGTATCAAAGGAACACTCCAATCGGGCGAAACGAGATTGGGGGTTATTTTATCGGATAAAGCAAGAAAATAACCTTTCATTATTTCATGTTTTAAATCTTCTTCAAGAATGGTTTTTAAATTAAAAATAGCAAGCATATTGGAGCGTGTGTCATAAACACAAAGCGAGCCTTTCACAGAAATCACCTGCATGTTTTGATACGTATTGATCAACTCAGGATGTGCTTGCATAAAGCTATCGCAGTGTTGTTTAGATATGAGGAATCCATGTTGTATAATATGAGGATTAAATAAAGCAACCGACGGTTTAGAGCCCACCGGAGGAAATATCATCGCTTCGAGTTCATGATTTTGTTTAAACTGAGCATTCACATCATGAACAATATCTGCATACGAGCGATCATCCTCAAGCTCCAAGCGGGAAAAAAATTGTTTAACTTGCATCACATGTTGTTCAACTTGTGATGAAAACAACGCGCGAAGCTCACGTGCAGTTGCTGCTGATTCACGTTGTAAACGTTTAATCTCGTGAGGTTTGACCATGAAATGCCAGCAGAGCAGTATGACCAACATCCCGAGTAAAGCAACAAGCCATGCTCTTACTTTACAATCAATGAAGGGAGACACCATGGGGCAGCACTCCTTGTCTGCATACGCGTATGATTACAGTTTACTTTTTTTAGATCATGATAACAACTTTTAGATTAAATAAAAACCAACCACCGTCATTTCTTAACAAATTATTCGTTTAGAATCAAAGCCTCAGCCTGTTTAAGATCATCCAGCGTATTAATATCTTGCCGTGGAGCCACACAGGCTTCATCCACTTGAATCGCATGACCTGACCATAAAACACGCAACTGTTCCAGCGCTTCCACCGCTTCCAGAGGGCAAACGGGCCACGTGACCATATCCAATAAAAATGCCTTTCTATAGGCATATAATCCAATATGGCGAAACACATGTTTTAATATCATCTCGCCGTCTCGAAAAGCAGGAATAGGACTTCTTGAAAAATAAAGTGCTTTATTTTGAGCGTTTCGAATCACTTTGACACAGTTAGGACTGATATAATCTTCTTCAGATTGAATCGGCGCACACAATGTTGCCATCGATGTCTGGCTTGAAGAAACCAAACTCTGGGCAACTTGCCGTATTAATGCAGGAGGCATCAACGGCTCATCACCTTGCACATTGACAATCACCGCATCCGCAGGCAATCCCAACGCCTCCACCGCTTCGGCCACACGATCCGTTCCACTGGGATGCTTATCGGATGTCATGATAACCTGTGCACCCAAACGCGTCGCCTCTTCGGCAATGAAAGCATGATCGGTTGCAATGGTAATGGTTGCGGCTCCCGCCTTTTTTGCTTGCGCATACACACGTGCAAGTACCGTTTGACCACCAAGCAACATCAATAATTTCCCTGGACAGCGATGGGAGGCGTAACGTGCAGGAATCACCACATGAAAATCTATGCTCACAATGCATCCTTTTCATCAAGCGTAATCGAGCGTGCTTCCTGCTCAAGCATCACCGGAATACCATCACGAATGGGGTATGCCAGTCGATCAAAGCGGCACACAAGCTCATGTTTTGTTAATAATAACGCCCCTTTACATACGGGGCAGACCATCATGGCCAGTAATTTTTTATCCACGCGTTTATCCTCCGGTCACGTTTTGACGCACATACGTAGGCATCGCCGCACGAGCCTTGACTGATGGGATGCCTCCTGCTTTCACAACCCGTATCATGGCATCTGCACGCGGAAAAATCTCGCATGTAGACACAATCGCAGCACGTATTGCAGGCTGGAGTAAATCAAGATAAGGTTCGTAATCAGCACCCACAAGGCGTAAAGCTATATTTACAGGCACACACACGTCTTCTGCAGCGCTCACGCACGGGGCCACGTCAGATGATTCAGGATCAAGCTGCCAATACACTTGGTTCATGCGCGCATCCATCATCGCTAATACATGTGTTTTAGTATGGGTATGTGAGGCTTCGGCCGCAATCGCACGTAAACTTCCGACAGGGTACATGGGCAAATCATGTGCATAAGCAAGGCCTTTCGCGACACTGCAAGCAATACGAAGCCCGGTGAAACTCCCCGGCCCTTCACCAAACACAATGCCATCAAGATATTTAAGCTCTGTTTTTGCTGATGCTAATACACGTTTGACCATCGAAAGCAGCACACGCGCATGCTCACGAATTTCTAACGCTTCTTCAAGAAACATCACACCGTTAAATTCTAAGGCAACAGATGCTCGCGAGGTTGAGGTATCCATGGCGAGTAAATTCATTTTTTAGGCCATGTTCGCTCTAAATGCTGTAATTTACCGTCTTTGCCTTCCCAGCTTTTGGCATCGGATGGAGCATCTTTGAGTGTTGTGATATTCGGCCAGATTTTTGCAAGCTCGGCATTCAACTCAAGAAAAGGCTTTTGTGCTTCGGTCATGTCATCTTCAGATATAATCGCATCCACCGGACACTCAGGCTCACACAAAGCGCAGTCGATGCATTCATCTGGATCAATGACTAAAAAATTAGGACCTTCATAAAAGCAATCCACGGGACATACTTCAACACAATCGGTGTATTTGCATTTAATGCACTGCTCTGTAACAAGAAACGTCATGACTTTCTCACCTCAACAGGGTTCAACATGGTCAAAAAATATATGGGGAATTAAATCATATTCCATGTTTTGATGCTAGGTCCTGTGAGCAACTCACTTTCCACCTACGTGCCGCGGCTTGTGTCCGCGGCATCCAAGATCTTACGACTTAGGCATCAAGTCTATTGGCGGTGCACTTGGCTCTTCAACTAGCCAAGCCTCGGCCATTGGAAAAAATCGCTGCTGGCTGTACCCCTGCGGCGCCCTGCACTCATCAGCCATACTTTGACCATTGCCCGCAACATAAACAGGTGTAACAGGCGTAAATGACGACGCTGCTTCAGCTACTCTACTTGCTCTAGGTGCTGCATTCACGTCATTTGAATGCCGAGGCGTGTTATCAGGCGTCGAATGAAAGTATTGAATCGCGCTGTCAGCCGCTTGCTCAATGAGATAACCCACGGCCAAAACGCCCAATGCAACAACCCAGCCAGCAATCAAAGCAACACCAACCTGAGGAACACCTAACAAAATTGACAGGCCAATTGCAATCATCGTTGTAACCGGCGCGATAAGTAACTGTAATCCAAAATCGATAACGCCTGTGTTATGACGAGAGCTTGAGCTATTAAACATCATATTCCAAAGCATCAGGGTAACAAAAGGATTATCTCCTAATCCATTCCCCCGTCGATTATTTGACTCACTTAGCGCTTTTGCTAGAGCTGCGAGAATCACAATATCAATAGCCACCGTTCCAACAACCGCCATGGCAAAAATAAGACCGAGCCCTACGTACTGAGTATACTCACCGACTGTTTTAATGGTTTTTAACATAGATATTGCCTCACAGTAAGATTAATCACGAACGACATGATAATATATTGTACACTAAAGGCTTTTTTAGATCAATAATCTTACACAACAATCTTACATTTAATATAGCAATAGTGTAACTGCTCGGGCCCCTCTACGTTGCTTCGAACGAAGTGAGTAATTTCCTCGGTTTTAAGCTAAAAATCCAAAATATTTAACAATTTTTCACAAAATCTATTGACAGCATTTTTCCCCAAAAAAAATAAATTTTTTAATACCCGAAAAAATGGCGTGAGTAAGGCGTTTCTTAGATCGCTGGAGATCAAAAAACAAAAATTTTGATTTTTTTGTCGTGTTATTCTGAGTTCGTGGCTTAGGTGCCATCCTCATAGGCTTCAAAAACCCGTGTTACACTGTTTGGTATTGAGAGGTCACTTGAACACGACATGGCAAGTATAGATAAACAATCAGTTCGCGATGAATTTGAAAAAATAAAAGTGGGTTTTGACGAGCAGGTGAAAGCCGGTAAAGTCTCCACCGAAGTGGCTATGCTTGTTAATACGCTGATGATGCTATTCAACCTTTTACTCAGTATCTTCATGGAGAAGACCACAAAAAAGACATCTCAAAATTCCAGTATACCGCCTTCTCAAACAACACCTGATAAGACCTCAACCACGAATAAGAATAAGGGTGATTCAGATAAAAATAAACAAAAAACTGTGACGACAGCTGGCAATACCCGAACAGTAGAAACAGTCACTGTACTCCCCGCATCCGTCTGTGACCTATGCGGCGAAAACTTAAGTAAGGTTGTGTGTATCTGTGTTGAGCGTCGCACCATGATTGATATCATCTTCGAAAAAACGGAAGAACACATTGATGTCGAAGTCAAACAATGCCCCGCTTGTAATAAGCATCATTTCCAAAGGATATGCCAGGGCCTGTACAGTACGGCAGTGGTGTTAAAGCTTATGTCATTCAATTGCTTGTGATGCAAATGATGTCATTAAATCGGGTAGCAGACATGGTGTCAGCATTGATTGGTCGCGTGATAGCAGAATCAACCATGCTGAACTTCATCATACGTTTACATGCTGCATTAGCTGTTTGGGAAAACGAAGCAAAAGTGGCTTTGTTAAAAACAAATTACACGCATGTGGATGAAACATCTTTACGGGTCGACAAGAAAAATCACTGGATTCATGTTTATGCTTCGGGTGATATCACCCTTAAATTTCTTCATGAAAAACGTGGTAAAGCAGCCATTGAGGCGATTGATATTATTCCGCGTTATGGTGGTGTAATTATTCACGACTGCTGGGCTTCGTACCTGTCTTATGGGCATTTAGACCATGGTTTATGTGGGTCGCATTTATTACGTGAATTGACCTTTATTATTGACTCCAATGACTATGCATGGGCAAAAAAACTGAAGCGTTTATTGCAGCGCATCTGCAAAATGGTCTCACGTAGAGAAGAAAAATGCTTAACCGAAGCAGAGTACCTCAAATTAGAGCGACTCTACCAAAAAATACTGGCAAAGGGTGCTAAAGAATTGCCGCCCATCCCTGAAAAAACAACAACACGCAGGGGTAAGGTGGCCAAATCCGATGCTCATAATTTATGGGAGCGTCTAACAAAATACGGGAACTCAGTTTTGCTGTTTGCCAAGCTTCCTTATGTGCCTTTCACAAACAATCGTGCGGAGCGTGACCTTCGGATGGCAAAAGTAAAACAAAAAGTATCAGGCTGTTTTCGTACTGTAAAATATGCCGAAGCTTATTGTCGAATTTCAAGTTATTTGCAAACCATGAAGTATAAGGGGATCAATCCGTTGGTAGCCATCAGTATGGCGCTTAATGGTAAAATAGGTGAATGAAATTAAAGCTTGGTAATGCCTCACTTCGTTCAAAATAACCTAGAGGGGCCCGAGCAGTTACGCAATAGTAATATTTGATATTTATGACACTGAGGGGATATTATGGGTGAAGTATGGTGCCCAGGGCCGGAGTCGAACCGGCACGAGATTGCTCTCGAGGGATTTTAAGTCCCTTGCGTCTACCTGTTTCGCCACCTGGGCATACATCATGTGTTTTGGAGGCTGAGGCCGGAATCGAACCGGCGTACGCGGCTTTGCAGGCCGCTGCATGACCACTCTGCCACCCAGCCAAGTAAAAAAAAAGCGACACTGTGTCGCTAGTTTTTTGGAGCGGGAAACGAGATTCGAACTCGCGACCCCAACCTTGGCAAGGTTGTGCTCTACCACTGAGCTATTCCCGCACTTGAACGAGATGAATTTTACCGGAAACCACGTGCGTGTCAACACATTTAAGCTATTTTTTTAGACTCTTTTTTCGTTAATTCAGGCCACGCGACAATCAAATAAGCAATCATAGACCAAATAGTTAATATGGCTGCCACATACAGCAAAACAACACCTAAAATACCGAACATGCCTAACCAAGACATCGCAGGCTTAAATGCCAATAATAAAATAACCGCGGTCATTTGCATCGCGGTTTTGACTTTTCCTATATAATTCACCGCGACACTGGCGCGACTGCCAACCTCTGCCATCCATTCGCGCAACGCCGAAATAATAATTTCACGCCCAACAATAATAATGGCAGGAATCGTAATATAGCCGCGATCGCCAGCACCAACGAGCAAGAGCAAACTTGACGCCACCAATAATTTATCCGCTACAGGATCAAGAAAAGCCCCAAACGCAGACATTTGCTTAAGTTTACGCGCAAAATAACCATCTAACCAATCGGTAACACTCGCAAGCACAAAAATAGCCGCAGCAGCTAATTGCCCCCATGACCACGGGAGATAAAAAACAAGAATAAACACAGGAATTAAAGCAACCCGTGCTAACGTGAGTGAATTAGGTAACGTGGTTAATGTACTCGTACGCATAACAAAGCCTCGTTTATTTAAGTTCGGCAGGTAATCCAAGATAACGGCCTAAGGTAAAAAAATCATCAAACACCTGAAGCGCTCCCGCAGCTTTTAGATCATCATCCTGCTGATAATAAAAATCAACGCCCAAGCTCGCCACATGAAGTGCTGAGGCCATTTCGATATCCGAGATGGAATCACCGATCATCAAGGCCTTATCTGCTGGAACGCCGGTAAGCTCTAAAATATCTTCAAGCATTTGTGGGCAAGGCTTAGCGGGTGCCTGATCGGCTGAACGCGTAACCGAGAAAAATTTTTCTAACTCGCTGACATGTAAAACACGCTGCAGTGCTTGCGTGCCTCGATTGGTGGCAATGGCCATGTCGACACCGGCCTTGCGAAGTTGTTCGAGCAAATGTCTGACACCTGGAAAAAGATACACAGCGCGATGATGAGATACTAAAGCTTGCTGAACACCCGCGAGTAAGCGCTCGTATTGGTACAAAGCTAAATCAGGAAATATTTTCCGTACCGCTTTATCTAAACCCAGCGTAACATAGCGTCGCGCCAGCTCTACGTCATAAACGCCTAGACCGAGGGCTTCTGACTCGGTTTTAAGTGCTTCGTGAATATGCCCCAAGGGATCACCTAAAGTACCCTCCCAGTCAAACACAACCAATTGATAGGGCATATTCATAAGCAGCTCCTTGGCCTACATGGCACGAAGCATGTGTAATGCATGATCAAATTGAACATCGACATCAGCCTGAAAACAATAATGTTTTTCTTGCAGATTAAATTGAATTGCTCTCGCATGCAAATAAAGCCGCTGTTTTAATATTTTTTTAAGCTCTGGTGTAATATGCGATGGGCAAGGTTGCCCATATTTCTCATCCCCGAAAATAGGATGACCAATATGCGCTGTATGCACACGAATTTGATGAGTTCGCCCCGTTTTGGGCTTGGCTTCAAGCCAACACGCTTCAGCATAATTCTCAAGCAAGCGCACACGTGTTTGCGAAGCTTTACCCTCAGTATCTACGCGTACGATCCGCTCACCTGAGCGTAACGTATTTTTTTGCAACGCAACATCAATCTGGGTTGCTTGCTTACCGTGCCAGGCATTTGATGACAACGTCCAATACGTTTTTTCAACGTCACGTGCTTCAAATAAAGCTTGAACCGCGCGAAGCATACTACGTTTTTTTGCAATTAATAAACATCCTGAGGTTTCTCGATCAATACGATGGATAAGCTCCAAATAATTCGCATCAGGACGCATATGCCTCAAGGCTTCGATCACACCAAAACTTAAACCACTGCCACCGTGCACCGCCATACCGGTGGGCTTATTCAAGACAAGCAAACTGTCGTCTTCGTGTATAATACTTGCCTCTAGACGCGCAATGACGGCATCACTCAACCTCAGTTCACCCGACTCTGGGGACGTGCGCACAGGAGGAATACGCACGATATCACAGGTCTCCAGTCGCGAGCTCGCCTTCGCACGTTTTTTGTTAACGCGCACCTCGCCTCCGCGAATCAATCGATAAATATGGCTTTTAGGCACACCTTTAAGAATACGAAGAAGATAATTATCAAGACGCTGACCATCTTCCTCTGCTGTCACGGTTGTGTAGTACACCCCTTTCATCATACTTTTATTCCCCAAACCATATTTTTTTGGTATCCTGTTAATAGAGCGGATTTATCCGCAACAGAATTATAACGCATAAGCGAGTGAATGGCTTGAAAAAGCTATTTTTATACAAACAATGCGCGCTTTCCTTGAGTCAATGATACACAGATAAAGGCAACTTAAACCAAGGCCAATGTTATGTTGAAACGTAACCGAGTCAACCTCCCCAGATAACCAGGCCCTCATCAAACACAGGGCGTATTGGGTCTATATTTTGAGGTGCTAGGCTACGAAAACAACCGCGAGCTGCTAACCAGTTGCGGTGATTTCCTTGATAATTTATTATCAATATGAAAAAAAACGGCCATCTTGCCTTTACGCTCGTTTCAACTCAAGGCTCCCGCGCCCTTGAACTAGAGGTCCCGATGTCCACCGTGGAAAAAATGCTCATCAATGCCACGCAACCCGAAGAAATACGTGTCGCGTTGATAAAAAATAACCGCCTTTATGATTTAGATATTGAATGCCCTGCCGAGGCCAAGAAAAAAGGAAATATTTACAAAGCAACGGTGACACGGCGTGAGCCCAGTCTCGACGCCGTCTTTGTTGAGTACGGCTCCAAGCGCCAGGGCTTTTTGCCGCTCAAAGAAATTTCACCTGAATACTTTGCCAAAACACCCGCCGAAGATGAAAAGCTCCCGATCACAGCATTAATTCGTGAGGGGCAAGAGCTGCTGATTCAAGTGGACAAAGAAGAGCGTGGCACCAAAGGTGCCGCCCTCACCACGTTTATTACGCTGGCGGGTTGCTATTTGGTTCTCATGCCGAACAGCCCTCATTCTGGCGGCATTTCACGCCGGATTGAAGGCGAAGAGCGCGATGAACTCAAAGAAATTTTACAAGGCCTCACCTTACACGAAGATATGGGCGTGATTATCCGTACCGCAGGTGTGGGTAAAAATCCTGAAGAACTTCAGGCCGATTTAGATATGCTGTGCAATCAGTGGCATGCCATCAAACAAGCTCAAAATACAGAGCTTGCACCGTCTCTCATTCACCAAGAGGGCGATGTGATTACGCGTTCAATTCGTGATAATCTTCGTAAATCCATCGATGAAATTATCATTGATGATTCAGCAACCTATGTCAAAGCAAAGCAATACATCGAGCAAGTTAAACCCGAATTTTTGCCCCATTTAAAACTTTACAATAATCCAACGCCTTTATTTACGTTGTATCAACTCGAAGGTCAAATTGAAACCGCCCATCAACGCCAAGTTGTCTTACCTTCGGGTGGCTCGTTGGTGATTGATCGTACAGAAGCCCTGGTGTCCATTGATATTAACTCGGCTAAATCAACCGGTGGTGCCGACATTGAAACCACGGCATTTCATACCAACTTAGAAGCGGCTGATGAAATTGCACGTCAACTGAGACTACGTGATTTAGGTGGCTTAGTGGTGATTGATTTTATTGATATGGGTAGCAGTAAACATCAACGTGATGTTGAAAATCGTCTCAAAGAAGCCCTTAAAATGGATCGCGCACGTATTCAAGTGGGTCGTATATCACGCTTTGGCCTGCTCGAAATGTCACGTCAACGCCTCCGTCTCTCGTTGGGTGAAGCTGCACAAGAAAGCTGTCCGCGTTGCGAAGGCCGAGGGCATGTTCGAAGTTTACAGTCTCACGCATTGGCGATTGTTCGCCTGATGGAAGAAGAAGCGCTCAAAGAAAAAGTCACCGAACTTCAAGTGCAATTACCGGTCGAGATGGCCACCTTTATTATGAATGAAAAACGTACGGCCGTTACAAGCATTGAAAAACGACATCAGGTACATGTCGTCATTGTCGCGAACCCTTATATGCAGTCACCGCAATATCAAATAACACGCATGAAAGACGACGGTACAGGTAAAAACAAAAAACCAAGTTACACGCTTGCCCAGCAACCCGATGTTGAACTCGTACGAACCAAACCGACTGTATTAGCCGAACAACCTGTGGTTAAAGCCTACAGCGGCCAACCGGTCTTACAACCGAACGAAATCAACGTGCTCCAACGCTTGTGGCGCTCGCTCTTTGGTTCACCTAAAACAAAGGTCAAATCGGATAAACCCGCATCCCTTAGGCACGCGCAAAAACGTACCACATCGCACAAGCGCTCAAGTCAAGCGTCGGGGAATCATCAACGTCCATCATCTGATAAGCGAACACCAGGCAACACAGCATCTTCAACTGCACGAAAACAACCTCGCGCGCAGTCAGCTAGCAATCAAGTAAAAAACAGCAGCACACGCAAACCATCCGGTAACACCAAGTCACTACAACACAAGAAACCTGCGGTAAAACAGCCTTCAGAGTAGATTTTTCTGAACATCCCCTACGTTTTCTGCCCTCCGGCGACACCTCCTAAAGGTGTCGCAATCGGCGTAACACCAATATTAGGATTAATACCGCAATCATCCAAAATTTTAAGTAAATTATTGCCTTTTTTCGTTAAACTTTTAACGCAATAAACATCGAGATAACTATCTAAAATATATTTATAATCAGGGATCACCAGAATTTTTAAAATTTTCTCAGCGCGTACCAAATGATGAGGCAAAGCTGCATCACACGTTTGAAATAAGACCGCTCCTAAAATCGCAGCAAGGCTTGCGCGTCGTGCCTTATTTGCCAAATAAAAACGTTGCACACACTCATCAATCGCGCGATCTTTATCCCAGGCAACCCATGTGTGGTACATCTCCATCGCTTCTTCTTCTGAGAACGAATGCAGCACACCGAGCTGTTGCATGGCATACGCAACCGGGACCAAACCTTGCATATTCGCCCAGGAACAATTACCCGTGATTTGTGCCGTAAGCGGCATGGTCAGCACCGGCTCTAAGCCTAATTGCTTATTGATGGTTTGGTGGAAATAATGCCTGGGTTGGCGTTTATATAAAAAATTTAAAATAAACTCGAGCGTTAAGGCTTCAGGATGTTTCATGCGGTAGATATTCACCGTGCCTTCTTTTTTACTGTTTTCTCCCCGATCGATTTTAGCCCACCACGGGCCATAACGCAGAAAACAAAGCGCGTGCCCGCGACTGGCTGCCGGTAAAACCAGTAACGGTGCTTGAATAAGTTGAGCGATGCGCGCATGATGCTCGTGCTTTAACTCTGGCTGACGTTGCAAACGCAGGAGATCTTCCGCAACATCGAGACCATCCATGATGGTGTGAAGGTAAGGAAACTGACGGCGCAAATGCCGTGTTGAATAACTGCTGGTAAAGCGCATCAACGAATCGCGAAGCACAGCAACCGTAAATTCGAGAATAAATCCCTCATAATTAATTTCAATAAAAGCATCACGACCATTAAAAACATCGGCATCGCCTTTAAGCTCAAACCGATGGCCGATAAGTTTTGCCGCAATAAAATCCAAAGCAAAATCAAGTTTACCGCCGTATTGATAAAGCAGATGCTTAATTTCATGCTGGGCACGTAATACGGGATACACCAGAACCGAAAGCCCAGCACGCGTGTAGGCGTTTGGATCGGCGCCCGCTGCGAGCAGGCGCTTGGTTAAAGCGATATCGTCATTATCAACCGCCCAATGCAACGCCGTTCGACCGGTCACGTCTGGTTTATTAATATCGACACCACGCTCAATTAAGGCGGCTGCAATCTCGCCTTGGCGTGAAATCGCCGTTTCAATCAGCGGTGTGAAGCCATATTCATCAATATCATTCAGCGACTCACCTTGACGAAGATAATACTCAAAATCTGGCATACGCCCCTGAATAATATCTTTTGCAATCGTCATACTCTACTCCTAGGGCCCGGGTGGCTTAGGTGCTGTGTTCATTTTTGGTGCTAAGCCTAACTTCATTTGTTTTTGTAATTGCTGCTCGTTGCGTGCATTATCAAATTCACGGCGTGCTTCTGCATCACTGAGCGATGGCGCAGGGTTCACGCTTGCATCAATGCCATCAAATTGCTGCTTATCGAGCAGCGGATGCTCTTCGACTCCAGCACTCATCTGCTGCTCCAAATCCTGTCCAGCAGACTCCGTAGGCACCTCACGATCGTGACCTTGCACGGACATGCCAGACAAACGCCTGAGCCCCGCTTGTTCGAGAGGACGTCGCAGATTCTCACGCTCGACTGTGTCGTCGGCTAAATAAGTATCTGGATCTGTCGGTTTTTTTATTCTAATCGCCATAATACCTACCAGTATAGCTTAAAAATAATCGCGCTGCAGGATTTCAGCAATTTGTACCGCGTTGGTCGCCGCGCCTTTTCGTACATTATCAGCAACAATCCAAAGGTTAAGTCCCGAAGGATGCGAGATATCTTGACGAATACGACCAACAAACACACCATCTTCCCCGACAGCATCAGTCAATGGCGTTGGGTATTTTTCTTTACCGGCCGTTCCCATGACCGTAATACCCGGTGATTTTTTCAAGAGCTTGCGCGCTTCAGCCGCCGTCATTGGCGCACCCAATTCAACATGCACGGCTTCAGAATGACCGTATAAAACAGGCACACGCACCGCCGTTGGATTTACTTTAATATTTTTATCTTCTAGAATTTTTTGGGTTTCCCAGACCATTTTCATTTCTTCGCGGGTGTACCCATTCTCTTGAAACTCATCAATCTGAGGCAGTACGTTGAATGCAATTTGTTGAGGATAGACCGTTGGTTTTTTGATGGCACGACCGTTCAAGAGCTCACCCACTTGCTCAACTAACTCACTAATCGCCTCGCTTCCTGTACCCGAAACGGCTTGATACGTTGCCACATTGACACGTGTAATGCCCACCGCATCATACAGCGGCTTGAGCACCACCACCATTTGAATGGTCGAGCAATTTGGATTCGCAATAATCCCATGCTTTTTATAATCGGCAATACGCTCCGGATTCACTTCAGGTACGACCAACGGAATTTCATCATCGTAACGAAAGCACGAGGTATTATCAATCACCACACAACCAGCGGCTGCAGCCTCTGGCGCATATTTTTGAGAAACCTCACTACCTGCTGAAAAAAATGCAATGTCTGCGTCTCTAAAATCAAATTTGGCGACATCTTCAACATCGAGTTGCTTTTTTTTAAAGCTTACCGTTTTGCCGGCTGAACGTTCGCTCGCCAACGGATACAGGGTTGCAATTGAAAACTCTCGCTCTTCTAATACATTGAGAAGCGCCTCACCCACCACACCGGTTGCCCCAACAATGGCTATATTTAATGCTCGCATAATTATCTACCCTCTCTATACATCTCATTTTGCGCTTTATGGCGCAGCACATGGTCCATCAACACCAAAGCCATCATGGCTCGTGCCACAGGAACGGCTCGCATACCGACACATGGGTCGTGACGGCCTTTGGTGATGACGTCAATTTCTTCATCCCGAGTATTTAAACTTCGTCCGGGTATCACAATGCTTGACGTTGGTTTTAACGCCAAACTTAATTTAAGATCTTGGCCTGTACTAATACCCCCTAAAATACCACCTGCGTGATTACTTAAAAAGCCTTGTGTACGCATTTCGTCTCGATGCTCATGGCCTTTTTGCGTAACCGCATCAAAACCAGCGCCAATTTCAACGCCTTTAACGGCATTAATCGACATCATCGCGTGTGCGAGTGTTGCATCCAGCTTATCAAATACCGGATCACCTAAGCCGATAGGCACACCACGGGCCATTACCCCCACACGGGCTCCTATCGAACTCCCCTCACGACGCAAAGCATGTATGCATGCTTCAAGCGCTGGAACTTGCTTTTGATTAGGACAAAAAAACGGGTTATTATTAATTTCAGATTCCGATTCAAAATCAAGCTTGATATCCCCCATTTGTTCCAAATAAGCAATAATTTCAATACCGTAATGCGTTTGCAAATACAGCTCAGCAATTGCACCTGCGGCGACACGTGCCGCGGTTTCACGTGCTGAGGCGCGCCCACCACCCCGCGGATCACGATGGCCATACTTATGATGATAGGTAAAATCGGCATGCCCCGGACGAAACACATCATGCAGCGCATCATAATCTGCAGGCCGCTGATTAAGATTCTCAATGATAAGCAAAATCGGCGTGCCCGTGGTTAGACCTTGATACACACCCGACATGATTTTTATTTTATCCGGCTCACGCCGTTGACTGGTATATTTTGAAGTACCTGGTTTTCGTCTATCTAAATATGGCTGAATAAGCGCCTCATCTAGCTTCATGCGTGGTGGACAACCATCCACCACACAGCCGACCACAGGCCCATGGCTTTCACCAAATGACGTGACCGTGAATAACGTACCGAACGTATTACCACTCATGCTGTAAAATACGCCTTCATTTGCTCAGCTGTCAGCAAAAACACGCCCGAACCACCGTTTTCAAATTCAAGCCACGTAAACGGTACATGCGGATACGCCTCCATCAAAGCTTCGTCGCTGTTACCCACTTCCATCACCAACACGCCATGATCGCTTAAATACGGTGCGGCTGAAAAAAGCATTTTTTCGACAATCGCAAGACCATGATTAGGTGCCTCAAGTGCAAGCTCAGGCTCATGACGATATTCTTTTGGCAATGTCTGCATTTCATCTCGACCAACATACGGCGGATTACTCACAATCAAATCATATTTTGCAAACGGCACGCTATCAAAACAATCGGACTGAATGAGATTAAGCTGCTCTTGCAGCTCATGACGCGTACGGTTAATTTCAGCCACTTCAAGCGCTGCTTCCGATACATCAACAGCATCGACCATGGCATCAGGAAACGCATAACAACACGCAATCGCAATGCAACCACTGCCTGTACCTAAGTCTAAAACACGGGTTACTTTATCGGCATCAAGCCAAGGCGAAAACTGCGTTGAAAGCCCTTCGGCAAACGGAGAACGAGGAATCAACACGCGTTCATCTACATAAAACGGCAAATCAAAAAAATACGCCTCGTGCGTTAAATACGGTACAGGCACATGCTCCTCAATACGTCGTCTTAACTGCTCAGCCAAATAGTGCTTTTCATCCCGTGTTAAACGCGCTTGCAAAAGCATGGGATCAACATCATACGGTAAATTTAAACTACCGAGCACCAAAGCGAATATATCATCCCGCGCATTATCGGTACCGTGCCCATAATGCAACGAGGCTTGATGTGCACGTGACAAACCAAAGCGTAAAAAATCGACGATGGTTTCAAACACAGCGGTTTCTTCGAGGTAAGATTTCACACAGATGCTCCCAAATGCTTTATTATACGCTAATACCCGCTTAAAGAGCAGACCTCCATGTCCCCTTGCGACAAACATCTTTTTCAACAAGCCGTCAAAGACGTAACACCGCTGCGCCCATCCAAAAAGCACACATCACGGCCCCCGCATACAGCACGGATACACAAACCAAAACCCCATCAACAACACACAGATGAAGCATGTGCAACCCATACAACTCATACGCTAAGCCACCCTTGGGAATTATCGACGATTCATGCAGAAACAAATTTAAGCTACGGCAAAAACCAACTTCAGCGTAAACAATGGGATCATTTAAAACAAGGAAAAATACGGTGTGAAGCACAACTGGATTTACATGGGTTGCGGATTGAACCCGCAGCTGACGCGCTTGTGCAATTTATTAGGCACGCTCATCGACAAAACCAACGATGTGTACGTGTTATACATGGAAAAGGGGGCCGTTATGGCGAGGCCCCCGTTCTAAAAACCCATGTCAATCACTGGTTAAAGCAACTGCCTGAGGTTTTGGCCTTTCACAGTGCATGCGCACGCGATGGTGGGTCGGGTGCGCTTTATGTGCAGCTTAAGCGCCATGTTTAAATTGATGCGCTCAATCTAACTGTTTCTCTCGCATCATCTAGACCATCTCGTAGACCATCTTGAACAGCTTTAGCCACATCGTCGTTAGATGCACCATTATAGCTACACAGAGATCGTACAATGATTGACACGAGTTGCGCTGGCAATTCATATCCCGCCATGAATGGATACGCCATCATTTTAATGCCACTCTCTGCAAGATCAAGCGCAGCTTGACGGGCATTCTTTAAATCTTGACTCAGCGTTTCCTCTGCATGTCGAATAGACTTAGCAGTCTCAGAATCATGAACGAATACTTTAAAAACAGATTTAGAATCGTCTTGATTTTGTTGAACTTTAAGATGGATCCAATCAAGTGCTGCAACAACAAGATGAGCAATGACTTCAAGAATTTTCAATGTAAAACGAGCCGCATGATAAAGCCCGAAAAACGTCCATATCGCTGGTTTTAAAATCAGTGCTTTGAGGTCATCGGTGAACTCATCAAACGATGCAAAAGCTAACGTTAGCGGCTTATTTCCAGTATTATTATCATCATCGTTTGATGCAAAAAAATTATAAAAACATGACGCTGTGGCACGTCTTGTTGAAAAAAAATCAGATTGCCAAGCTCTGCTGGGATCATACTCAGTTATATACGATGGCTTCGCAGTTATATTATAGAAGTAGGAAAGCTCGTCATTTGCATGGACCGTTAATCGTTCTTCGAACTGAGCAACCACGGGATATGCTCGAATAGCATCAAACGTCTCTTTGAAATCTGACATCATTATTATCCTCAAAATAAAGTTAAAAACAAACGTAATAAAACATGGTCATCATACATGAGATGCAAAAATTGCACAACTATTATTTATAATAAACATCTTGGTACTTGAATTCTGCGTGAAAACCTCGTACCATTTGTCCAAATTTTCTTTAGCTCAAGTCCATGACCCAACAGAATATAATTTTAGGTATTACAGGCCCCTCTGCATCAGGGAAAAGCTTACTTGCCAACACCATCGTCAATGGCTTAGGTTCAGACCAAGTGGTGGTTATCTCCGAAGATTCTTACTACAAAGACAACAGTCATTTGTCGTTTGAAGAACGCGAAAATATTAATTATGACCATCCGGATGCGTTTGATCACGCGCTGCTCGCTGAGCATTTAAAACGCTTAAAGCGTGGTGAATATGTCGAAGTGCCTATTTATTCCCATTCAAAGCATGTGCGCTTACCAGAAACACGCTCCGTGGGTGGGCATTCGATTATTGTAGTTGAAGGTATCTTATTATTTAGCGAAGAAAAATTACGCTCGATGATGGATATTCGTATTTTTATGTCGGCACCGCTCGATGTATGCCTCATGCGTCGCTTAACCCGCGATGTGGTTGAGCGTCATCGATCGGTTGAGTCGGTGTTGCATCAATACGAAACCACGGTGCGCCCCATGTATTTGCAATTTATTGAGCCTTCAAGCCGCTATGCTGATTTGATTGTACCGCGTGGTGGTGAAAATCATATTGCGATTGACACCATTCAAGCCAAAATACGTGAATTATTAGCCAACACACCTACTTAATTAGCTTAATCATGCACCATGAATCATAAGGAGAAGTCTGTGGGAATTCTAAGTGGTAAGAAAGCACTCATCGTTGGGCTCGCCAGTACGCGCTCCATTGCTTACGGTATTGCTAAATCATTTCATGAACAAGGTGCTTCGCTCGCGTTTACCTATCAAAACGACAAACTCAAATCACGTGTCGAGAAAATGGCGGCTGAGTTTGGTTCAACTTTAGTTTTTCCTTGTGACGTTGCCTACGACGACGCCATCACCGACACCATGACACAACTTCAAAAACACTGGCCCACACTGGATGCCTTGGTCCATTCGGTTGCTTTTGCTCCAGCTGACCAAATTTCAGGTGATTTTGTTGAACATGCTACCCGAGAAGGGTTTGGTATAGCTCATGACATCAGCGTATACAGCTTAGTTGCTTTGGTTAAAGCTGCACTTCCGATGATGGAAGGTACACGAGGCTCGGTGCTTACACTCAGCTACTTTGGTGCAGAAAAAGCCGTGCCTAACTACAATGTGATGGGTGTTGCTAAAGCAAGCCTCGAAGCAACCGTTCGCTACCTGGCTGCAAGCCTTGGCCCACGTGGGTTACGTGCGAATGCGATTTCAGCGGGTCCTATCAAAACATTAGCCGCGGCAGGCATCAAAGATTTTAGAAAACTTCAAAATGCGTACGCCGGAGTTGCTCCCCTGCAACGTAATATTTCTGCAGAAGAAGTCGGTAACGCCGCGTCGTTTTTATGCTCGAGCATGGCCTCCGGTGTAACCGGCGAAGTTCTTCATGTGGACGCAGGTTACCACGCCGTTTCGGGTTGTAATATTAACGAAGCTTAACAAACAAAACGCCATGAGTTTATACTCGAACTCATGGCATCATATTACCCTCACTCAATTTTATCCCACTCAATGCCTCACAACATGAGCCTTGTTCATCAGATTACTGGTATATAAATCATAATCAATCATGCCGTAATTTGCAGCAAGCTGCTGAGTAATGCTTTGTTTTTGTTCGTTATCGAGCATATCCATCGAACCAGGCGTGACTTGACTCAGCTCAACCACAACATACCCCGATTGATTTGATAAGCTACGTCCTTCACGGCTACCAACACGTGGAATAGTAAACGCTAAGTCATTGATTTCGGCTGATGCTAAACTCGAGTCACGTGTGGCTTGTGTGGCCGTCTTCCAGGTTAAGTGATGCTTGAGTAGCATCGCCTCATCCATAAACGCACCTTGTTTATTATTTTGTAACGATTGACCTAAAGCTTCTGCACGTGCCGCGGTTTTTTGTAGCGTTAAGCGGTCTTTAATTTGGGCTTGAACTTCTGATAATGCTTTTTCTCGCGCTGCAATATGTTTTCGAACACGCACCACCACCACGCGATCATCATCAAGCTGAATGGGTGCGCTGTTGTTACCTAACGCCAAAACATCATGGCTAAATGCGGCTTGAAGCACGCGTGGCGAGCTTGTTAGAAGATCTTGACCGCCGTCATGTGAAAACAGTGTTGTGTGCTCAACAGGCAGCTTTAACGCCTCGGCAACAGGCGTGAGTGAATCAGGTGTTTGATAGCTGTTGTCTGAAAGCTCTTCCTGTAAACGTGCATAATCAGCTTGGGCACGCTCCGCTAACCAATGCTCGCGTACGGTGGCACGTACCGCTTCAAACGCTTTAATTTGCGCCGGAACATAGGCTTTCAGCTGAAAAAGCTCATACCCTGCTTCAGTTTTTAAAGGCGGTAACAGCTGTCCAACCGTTGTCAGCTGAATTAAATCTTTATCCAACGGTGATTCACCGGCTGTAATCCAGGGCAGAATCCCTGTTTTGATACTATTTGGCTTGGATTTTAACACCAGGTTGCTCTGCGCCTCAAACGTATTGGGTGCAGATTCTAATTGATTGTACAGCGTATCGACACGTGTTTTGATGGCTTGAAGTTGCTCGTCAGAAGCATTGTTCGGCATTTCAAATAAAATATGACGTACCTGCCATTTGGCGGGTGTCATATAATTAGCTTGATTGGTCTCATAGTAATTTTTGAGCTCAACTTCTGAGGGGTTGAGTTTATCCCGAATCGCTGCCATGGAAAGCGTAACATAATCTAAACTTATTTTTTCTGGTGCAACAAAATCATGCTTATGCTTGGCATAATAAGCCTTCACTTCATCATCCGATACGTTGACGTCTTTTAAAAACGTACGGGTAGGAATTTCAAGATAACGATAGTCACGGTTTTGGCCATATAATTTCACAAAATTTTGAATTTCGTTCGGCAAGGCAAAGGCTGTACCAAGAAAAGCAAAGTGCTGTTGATTAAGCAACATGCCGCGATAAATTTCTTGTTGAAACGATTGCGGTGTAAACAAGGCATTATTTAAGACATGCTCATAACGCTCTGGAGAAAATTGTCCATCTTGTTGCAGCTGGGGAATTTGAAGAATCGCTGATTTAACTTGATCGTCATGGATAAAAAAACCATCATGAAGTGCTGCATTGATATTAATTTGTGAAGTAATCATTTTTTCTAATAATTCTGATTTTAATTGCTTTTCAGTCCCTATCGTTTTATTAGCCGACATATCCTGCTCATGACGCACGCGACGATAACGAAGATCCAGGGCTTGTTGAGAAATAGGTTTTCCGTTGACTTCTGCTACAACGGATGAGGTATGACGTGCTTGAAGGTACGAATCTATGCCAAATAATGTAAACGTTAATGCAATTACGCTCACCACCACCCAGGCTACAACGCCTTGAATTCGCTCGTTTAATTTTTGCAACATGTCTGGATATCCATATTAAAAAAAAACGCGCCCTGAGGCGCGTAAATAATGTTGGCGGAGTGGACGGGACTCGAACCCGCGACCCCCGGCGTGACAGGCCGGTATTCTAACCAACTGAACTACCACTCCATTTCGTGGTGGGTGCTACAGGGATCGAACCTGTGACCCTCGCCTTGTAAGGGCGATGCTCTCCCAGCTGAGCTAAGCACCCGAAAACTGTTTAACCGTTAACGGCTTCTTTCAGTAACTTCCCGACTTTAAACTTAGCTACTCGGGCAGCTCTGATTTGTATTTCTTTTCCTGTTCGAGGATCGCGGCCTGTACGTGCTGCTCGATCACCTGTTGAAAAAGAACCGAACCCAGTCAATACAACTTGGTCGCCTTTTTTTAAGGCACCAGTTACTGTGTTCATAAACGACTCGAGTATTCGTGCTGCATCAGCTTTAGTTACCCCAGCGTCTTGGGACATCGCGTCAACTAATTCACTCTTATTCATTTTTATTCCTCTTCAGTTATGCTTCCCTTTAACTTCAAGTGAATTATTACTAATTCACTACTAATTCGTCAAGCATTTTCTTCTTCGAAGCCCGCCATTCCTAAGCGACGAGAGGAATATACCCCGTTCCTTAGGTGTTGTAAACATCTTTTTTCTTTTAATTTAGCCTTTTTTTTACTCATGGTGTTTTTTTTTACTTTTTAACAGATTTTAATACTTCAAACGGATCCGATTGCAGGGCAAGCTTCAACACTTGCTTAATATTCTTCACCGGTTGGATGTCTAATTTACCCAGAATGTTTTCTGGAATCTCGGTTAAATCTTTTTTATTATCCCAAGGAATTAAGACACACTTAATTCCACCACGATGTGCGGCTAATAATTTTTCTTTTAAACCGCCGATGGGCAGCACTTGCCCCCGAAGTGTAATCTCACCTGTCATCGCAACATCAGCTCGAACAGGAATTTTAGTTAACACCGAAACCAAGGCCGTGCACATCGCAATACCTGCACTTGGACCATCTTTCGGTGTCGCGCCTTCGGGTACATGCACATGGAAATCATTTTCATCATAAAATGTTTCAGAAATATGTAAATCTTTAGCATGACTACGCACCACAGTCATCGCAGCATGAATCGACTCTTGCATGACCTCACCTAACTGCCCTGTGTGTAAGGTTTTACCTTTACCTGGCATCATCGTCGCTTCAATCGTAAGTAATTCACCGCCTACACTCGTCCACGCAAGCCCTGTTACCTGGCCTACTTGATCATGCGATTCAGCCAGTCCATAGCGATATTTTTTTACACCTAAATATTGCTCAACTTTTTTAGGTGTAAGTTTAATCTGCTTGATGCGCTTATTACCCAGGATTTCTTTCACGACTTTACGGCATATGCTAGCAATTTCTCGTTCAAGATTTCGAACGCCAGCCTCACGTGTATAATAATGAATAATTTCCCGAACAGCCTCAGACGTAAACTCCAATTCTTCAGGCTTTAATCCATTAAGAATCAGTTGTTTTTTAATTAAATAATATTCAGCAATATGAACTTTTTCTTCATCGGTATAACCCGGCAAGCGAATCACCTCCATACGATCCAGTAAAGGTGCAGGAATTTCCAACGCATTTGCTGTCGCAATAAACATCACATCACTTAAATCATAACTCACTTCAAGATAATGATCGGTAAATGCATTATTTTGCTCCGGATCAAGCACCTCAAGCAACGCTGAAGCGGGATCGCCCCGAAAATCCATGGCCATTTTATCCACTTCATCCAGCATAATTAACGGGTTTTTTACCCCGGCTTTTGAGAGCTTTTGAATAATACGACCCGGCATCGAGCCAATGTACGTCCGACGATGACCTCGAATCTCGGCTTCATCACGCACACCACCCAAGGCGATACGAATAAACGTACGTCCCGTGGCATTTGCAATCGACTGCCCCAAGGATGTTTTACCCACGCCAGGAGGACCGACCAAACATAAAATAGGCCCTTTTAATTGCTTCACGCGTTTTTGTACAGCCAAATACTCTAAAATACGCTCTTTTACTTTTTCAAGGCCATAATGATCTTGATCAAGTAACGCTTCAGCTTTATCTAAATCAAACTGAATACGGTTTCTTTTTTTCCAAGGAACATGAAGCATCCAATCCAAATACGTACGAATCACGGTTGCCTCAGCAGACATGGCTGGCATAAGCTTTAGTTTTTTTAATTCTGCATCAGCTTTATCTTTCGCTTCTTTCGGCATACCGGCGTGTGCAATCGCTTTCTCCAACTGATCAAGCTCACTGCCTTCATCACCTAAATCACCGAGTTCTTTTTGAATGGCTTTAACCTGCTCATTCAAATAATACTCACGTTGACTCTTTTCCATTTGCCGTTTAACGCGATTGCGTACACGCTTTTCAACCTGTAATAAATCAATCTCGGTTTCAATCAACGCCATCAAACGATCAAGGCGCGTGCCTACGTCCAGCGTTTCAAGTAAAACTTGTTTGTCTTCAAGCTTTAACATCAAATGCGCAGCGATTGTATCAGCTAAGCGGCCGGGCTCCTCGATACTTGCGAGTGAACCTAGGACTTCCGGTGGGATTTTACGATTGAGCTTAATATACTGTTCAAATTGTGACATAAGAGAGCGCATCATGATCTCAAGCTCTGACGGCTTAAACGCTTTAGAATATTCAGCCACCGCTTGACATGTCACCGTCATAAAATCACTTTTTGCCGGCTCAGCTACAATGCTCGTCGGTTTCGCATGCATTGCCTCAAAACCATAATCTTCTGCCTTAGCGCGTGCGTTACCTTCAACCAAAACTTTGACGGTTCCATCGGGTAATTTTAATAACTGCAATAAACTGGATACCGTACCTAAAGGATACAAATTTTCAAGCGTTGCTTCATCATCATTGGTTTTTTTTTGAGCGACTAAAAAAATACGTTTATCATCCATCATGGCCGCTTCAAGTGCTCGTATCGAGCGCTCGCGACCCACAAAAAGTGGTATCACCATACCAGGATAAATAACGACATCCCGAAGTGGCAAGACCGGTAAACTAACCGGTCCTGCATTTTCAGCTGATGCTAACGTTTGCTCATCTGTTTGATGCTTTCGTTCCTTCGATTCAAGTTCTTTTGACATCGCTTGTATCCTTTATGATGCACCACCGGCTGCTGCTGTTTGCTCCACTTCGTCACTTCCATAAAGCAACACGGGTGCTTGATTGTCTATTACCGTTTGTTCATTAACGACCACGCCTGTCACGTTCTCTGTCGACGGTAAGTCATACATGGTATCGAGCAGTATGGTTTCAATAATGGAACGCAACCCACGCGCACCAATTTTTCGTTCAAGCGCTTTTTTTGCAATGGCGCGTAAAGCTTTTTCTCGAAACTCAAGTGCCGCACCTTCCATTTTAAACAACGATTGAAATTGTTTCACTAAAGCATTTTTCGGTTGGGTCAAAATTTCAACCAGCGCATCTTCGTCTAATTCATGCAACGTCGCAACGACAGGAAGTCGACCAACAAACTCGGGAATAAGACCGTATTTGACTAAGTCTTCAGATTGAAGTCCGTCAAGCACTTTTTCTGGGCTTTGAACCACGTTTTGTTTTTTAAGTTTTGCTGAAAAACCTATGCCTGATTGATCGCAGCGATCACGAATAACTTTATCCAGATCAGCAAATGCCCCACCACAGATAAACAAAATATTCGACGTATCCACTTGCAAAAATTCTTGCTGAGGATGTTTACGCCCTCCTTGAGGAGGAATCGATGCGATGGTGCCTTCAATCAGCTTAAGCAGGGCTTGTTGAACACCTTCTCCAGAAACATCGCGTGTTATCGATGGGTTATCCGATTTACGTGAAATTTTATCAATCTCATCGATATAAACAATGCCGCGCTGTGCTTTTTCAACATCATAATCACATTTCTGTAATAATTTTTGAATGATGTTTTCAACATCTTCGCCCACATAACCCGCTTCTGTCAGTGTGGTTGCGTCAGCCATTGCAAACGGTACGTTCAGTAAACGCGCAAGCGTTTGAGCCAATAACGTTTTACCACTGCCTGTCGGACCGATTAAGAGCACATTACTTTTACCAAGCTCAACCGTTTCTTTGGCTTGATTCTGCATGCGCTTATAATGATTATAAACCGCGACAGATAATACTTTTTTAGCATGAGATTGAGCGATGACATATTGATCTAGAAACTCAGAAATCTCTTTAGGTGTAGGTAATGATGTTTCTTTCACTTCTTCCGTTTGTTTTTGCTCTTCTTTCATGATGTCGTTACATAATTCAACACATTCATCGCAAACAAAAACAGAAGGTCCTGCTATCAGCTTTTTAACATCATGTTGGCTTTTGCCACAAAATGAGCAGTACAGCACTTTATTCTCATCACCACGTTCTGATTTGCTCATTTATTTTCCTCCAACATTACTTGCTTTGAGTCAACGCTTCACGGCTTTCAAGTACAGAATCGATCAGACCATATTCTAATGCTTGCTTGGCGCTCATGAAGTTATCACGTTCGGTATCACGCATAATTTCTTCAGGCGTTTTTTTCGTATGATGGCCCATGATTCGATTCAATTGCGCACGTACGGCTAATGTCTCACGTGCATGAATTTCGATATCCGTTGCTTGACCACGATAACCCCCTAACGGTTGGTGAATCATCACACGCGAATTCGGCAAGCAATGACGCTTGCCTTCTGCTCCAGCACACAGGAGAAGTGCTGCGGCACTTGCCGCTTGTCCAATACATAACGTACTGACATCAGGTTTGATAAATTGCATGGTGTCATAAATAGCAAGACCTGCTGTCACTACACCACCTGGCGAGTTAATATAAATGGATATGTCTTTTTCTGGATTTTCTGATTCTAGAAAAAGTAACTGCGCCACCACCAAATTCGCCATGTGGTCTTCCACTTCCCCTAAAAGAAAAATTATCCGTTCTTTTAAAAGCCGCGAATAAATATCGTACGAACGCTCACCTCGAGAAGTTTGCTCGACAACCATGGGCACAAGCCCGCTAGCATTCCGAATCACTTCTTGCCCGTGTGCTTTTATCATGCAGACTCTCCTTTGTCATTCTGATTGGCTTTAGGTGGGTTCATTACCTCACCATAAGCCATGGTTTTGGTTGTTATAATCGCGTTTTCTATTAATTTTTCAGCAGCTTTTTCTTCAATCACCAAGGCTTCTATTTCCGCCATGTGTTTTAGATCATTATGGTACCACGCACGTACTTCATCCGGATCATCATACGATTCAGCTGATTTATTAATCATCGCTTCAACACGCTCTTGATCTGCCGTAATTTCATTCTGCTTAACATAATCAGAAAATAATAGGCCTAAATGAACACGTCGTGTCGCACGTTCTTCAAACAAATGACGTGGAAAATTAGGAATCTTCTCATCATCCGAATGATGATGACCAAATACTTGATGATAAAATTCATGACGCAAGTGCTGAATTTCTTCATCCAGTAACGCCATTGGCAGATCAAATGGATTCCGCTTTAAAAATTCATCAAACGTGGTTTGACGATTGAGCTCATTCACGCGACGCTCTAATGCGCGCTCCATATGTGAACGAATATCTTTTTTCAGCGCTTCGAGGCCACCTGCTTTGATATTAAATTTTTCAGCAAGCTCATCGTCTAATGGAGGCAAAACACCTTCCATAATTTGATGCACCGTGACTTTGAAACATAATGTTTTACCTGCAAAAGCAACATCGTGCCAATCAGCAGGAAAATCAACGGTATGTTCACTTAGCTCATCTTTTTTGACGCCGACTAGACTTGCTTCAAGCTCAGGTAATACAGCACCGGCACCTAGAATAATTTCAAAGTCACGTCCATGCCCCCGCTCACCCAGCTCTTGGTCACCTTCGAAAACATCAAAGTCAATCACAAGTTTATCGCCTAGAGCCGCAGCACGTGTTACATCATTCCAGGTTTTATGCTGTTCGCGAAGTTTTTCAATGGTTGCGTCAACATCTGCGTCGGTCACTTCAGATGAGATAAATTCAAGCTGCGCTTCGCCCAAAGCATTGATTTCGAACTTTGGAAACACTTCAAAATATGCCGCGTAAGAAAAATCCTGGTCTTTTTCAATCGGACCTGGCTCAATTCGAGGTGCTGCTACAGGCGATAAATCGTGTTCTTTTAAAGCCTCATACAACGATGGTTGCAACATTTCACGAATCACGTCTAGACGCACGTCATGAGCATATCGTTGTTTTACCAAATTCAGTGGCGCTTTTCCGGGACGAAAACCATCCATTTTAGCACGGCCCGCGATATCTTTAAGACGAGCGTTTACTTCCTCTTCAATTTTAGTTGTTGGTACAGAAACATTTACCTTGCGCTCTAAGCCTTCCAAGGTTTCAACAGAAACAGTCATTTGCTCACCCCATTGGTGTTGTTGTATTTTGACTCAAATTATCTTAAGTATAAAAATTAAAACATGGTGCGAAAGGAGAGACTCGAACTCTCACAGGTTACCCTACTGGATCCTAAATCCAGCGCGTCTACCAATTCCGCCACTCTCGCAAGTAGATGTGAATTATCTGATATGAAGCCGGGCTTGTAAAGTAGAAAACTTCACAATCTCCCATAAACTTTTAAGTATTTGAGTTGATTTTTTTAAAACTTCAGGAATATACAAACTGGGGTGAACGATGGGGCTCGAACCCACGACAACCGGAATCACAATCCGGGGCTCTACCAACTGAGCTACGCCCACCACGACGTTTTTTTTACTTATTTTTAACTTATTTAACGATAGATGAACGATCCTACGTGACGTTTGGTACGCCCGGCAGGACTCGAACCTGCTACCCTCGGCTTAGAAGGCCGATGCTCTATCCAGATGAGCTACGGGCGCTCATTGTAATTGGTCGGGGTGGAGAGATTCGAACTCCCGACATTCTGCTCCCAAAGCAGACGCGCTACCAGGCTGCGCTACACCCCGAAAAACCATCACTAGGACAGACGTCACGAATCTTACCTAATGTCTTCCCCGAGGTCAACTGGTTTAGAAAATTTTTCCACGACTATTTTTAGTCTATCAATTTTTTGACAAACCTGGTACGATGATGACCTAAATTTTATTTTGATGAGCATTGGAATGCCACACACCCCCCGTTATCAACAGGCTAAGCGCGTAACCATGATTGGAGCGTTGATTAATACTTTATTGGGTATCAGTAAATTGCTCGGTGGGATCTGGTTTCATTCCAGCGCACTTATAGCCGATGGCTTTCATTCACTATCAGATCTATTAACCGACGCGATGGTGCTTGTTGCTTCTAAATATGGCAGTCAAGAAGCCGACGAAGCACACCCTTACGGTCATCAACGAATTGAAACAGCAGCAACTTATATCCTTGCAATACTCTTAATTCTTACAGGTTCGGCCATTGCTTGGGATGCATTACGTCACTTGACACAACATCAACTCGATAACCCCGCATGGTCTACGCTGCCGATTGCCTTTATCTCGATTGCAGCAAACGAAGCATTATTTTGGTACACACGTCATGTAGGTCGTGCGATTCAATCTGATCTGGTGATTGCCAATGCTTGGCATCATCGCTCAGATGCGGCTTCATCGCTGATTGTATTTGCTGGACTCGTCGGCAGCTTTGCAGGCTACCCAGCTCTAGACCGTGTTGCGGCTTGTGTCGTGGGTCTATTTATCATAAAAATGGGTGTTAATTACGGCTGGCGCAGCATGAAAGAACTGATCGATACCGGTGTTGAATCCAAATTACGCTTCGAAATCAAACAAACCATCAAAAACACGTATGGCGTTCGTAAAATACATCAATTGCGTAGTCGACTGATGGGAAGTGATATCTTCATCGATTTACATGTCCAGGTCGACCCGATGATTTCTGTCTCAGAAGGTCATTATATAGCCCAAAACGTACATCAAAAACTCATGAAAAATATACCCGGCGTAAAAGACGTCACCGTACATATCGATCCAGAAGATGATGAAATTCATCAACCTTCGCAGCACCTACCTAATCGAGAAACGCTTGAGACGACGTTTATCAAGGCATGGCAAGAACAATTTCCTGAAATACAAACTTGCCTCTTGCACTACTTAGAAGGTAAGCTCACCATCGATTTAATTGGACACATTGATGATGACACCCGCGAGCAATTACGACGCCGTACAGCCGAGGATCTCACGCTACATGCAGAAGCTGTTTGCATTCGCATTCAATGCCCACCTGAACCCCTTTAAGAGATGTATTAAACATGATACCCACCACTGCTACGTTGAAGCTTTTTTTTGCACTCAGTGCGTTAACCATGATTCTTGTTGCAGGTTATTTTCCGTTTAAAAAACGTCTTGCCCAAGCAGAACAAGAACATACTGATTTTCCTCTGGGTGAAACGCTCGGGACGGGCGTGTTTTTAGGTGCAGCTTTACTTCATATGCTTCCAGAAGCACAAACGCTTTTTATGAAACAAGGCTATCATTATCCTTTTGCACTCTTAATTTCCGGTATCGTATTTTTATTATTTTTATGGTTTGAGCACTTGGGAAAAGAGCTTTATCATCATCACCATAATCACACAACACATCCCGCTTTTGCGATTGTTGCTTGGATCATGCTCTCAATCCATTCTTTTGTACTTGGAACCGCGCTTGGACTTAGCCAAGATTACTCGATGCAAATTATGTTGTTTTTAGCCATCATTGCGCATAAATGGGCCGAAAGCTTTGCTATCGCGGTTCAACTGAACAAAAGCACACTAAGCCCCAGCATCGCTATCACGCTTTTTCTTAGTTTCGCAATGATGACACCGCTTGGCATTGGTATTGGTTGGTATGTTGGGCGTGATGTGTCTACACATTCATTTATTGATCCGCTCTTAATGGCGATATCGGCCGGTACGTTTTTATATCTAGGTACGTTACACGGCCTAGAGCGGTGTGTGATGGTGAAACGCTGCTGTAATTTGCGTGACTTTAGTTTTGTGATTGTTGGTTTCTTGCTGATGGCGGCTGTTGCCGCTTATGTTTAAATTAAACAGTTAGTTTGGAACTAACTGTTTAATACCGCCCATGTAAGCATGAAGAACGTCTGGTATATGAATCACACCGGATGCATCTTGATAGTTTTCAAGCACAGCCACAAGCGTACGACCCACCGCAAGGCCTGAGCCATTGAGCGTATGCACTAACGTGGTTTCCGTATCGCCTTCTGCGCGATAACGTGCTTGCATACGGCGCGCTTGAAAATCGCCCATGTTGCTACACGATGAAATTTCACGGTAAGTATTCTGGCTCGGCAACCAAACTTCTAAATCATAGGTTTTAATCGCACTCGCACCTAAATCACCCGTACACAAGGCAACGGTGCGATACGGCAATCCCAGTTGTTCTAAAATAACTTCGGCATGTCGACGTAAAGATTCTAGCGCATCAGCTGATTTATCAGGGGTGGTTATCCAGACAAGTTCGACTTTCTCGAACTGATGCTGCCGAATTAACCCTTTGGTATCTTTTCAGTAAGAGCCGGCTTCACTTCGAAAGCACGGCGAATGACACACGTAGCGTTTAGGCAGTGCATCTTCAGATAAAATCATATTACGGACCGTGTTGGTCACGGGCACTTCTGCTGTTGGAATCAAATAATAAGGAAAATCACCGGCTATTTTAAATAATTCTTCACCAAATTTAGGCAGCTGCCCTGTGCCTTGCAAACTCTCTGCATTCACTAAATAAGGCACGTAAATTTCTTCGTAGCCATGCCTGTTGGTTTGGACGTCTAACATAAACTGCGTGAGTGCTCGCTGAAGTTTTGCAAGTTGCCCTGTCATCACCACAAACCGGCTACCTGCAAGCTTTGAGCCCATAGCAAAATCCATCTGCCCTAAAGCCTCGCCTAAAACATCATGTGATTTTGGTTTAAAATCAAACAAAACAGGCTCACCTGAAACATAAATCTCTTGATTATCTTCTTCAGAACGCCCAACAGGAACCGAAGCATCGGGTAGATTGGGTAGCGTTAATGCAATATTTTCTATTTTTTCAAGCAACATCGAAAGTGCTTGTTTTTTTTCCTCTAATTGTTCGCCAAGCTTTGCAACATCAGCCAGTAACGGCGCAATATCTTCCCCCAGTGCTTTGGCTTGACCAATGGATTTAGATTGTTGATTGCGTGCTTGCTGTAAATTTTGAGTTTCAACTTGAAGTATTTTTCGAGCTTCATCTAAAGCAAGATACTCCGCAGCATCAAAATCAAAACCCCGCGTTTTAAGGCGCGCCGCAACCCCTTTAGGGTCCGTTCGTAAAATATGAGGATCAAGCATAAAAATCTACCTTACAATACCGCGCGTTGACTGATTCAAGGATTCAATCATCAAAGCAACCTCTGGGCAATCCAATAAAAGCGGTTCTAATTCCATCAAGGCTTCCTGAACGGTCAAACCTTTGCGAAAAATAATTTTATAAGCACGACGTAAAAGATCCACCGCATTCGAAGAAACACCTCGCCGCTTAAGACCCACACGATTAATGCCACAAGCAGCTGCATCATGGCCTGCAATAATGACATACGGTAACACATCTTTTGTAATATACGTTGCACGCGTAATAAAAGCGTAAGCCCCTATTTTACAGAATTGATGCACAGCAGAATATGCGCCAATCGTTGCATAATCATCAACAATCACATGCCCTGAAAGCGCAGAATAGCTGACCATAGAAACATAATTCCCCACCCTGCAATCATGCCCAACATGTGCATAGGCCATGAAGAAATTATGATTGCCTATGTGTGTCACCCCACCACCTTTTACGGTGCCACGGCTTATCATGCAAAACTCACGAATAACATTATTATCGCCAATTTCAAGACGTGTCGGTTCGTTTTGATAGGTTACATCTTGAGGATCGTTTCCTACTGAAGCAAACTGAAAAATTTTATTATTTTTTCCGATGGATGTAGGACCTTGAATAACCACATGTGGGCCAATCCAGGTACCTTCATCGATGCTAACATCCGCTCCAATAATCGTACCTGGACCAAGGGTTACACCTTCAGCAATTTTGGCTGAAGGATCAATTACAGCATGCTCACTGATCACGTTTAACTTCCTTTGCAGCACTCATCATGTCGGCACTGCATGCCAACTTTTCACCGACGTAAGCTTTACCTTGAATACGCCAAAAATCACCTTTCCGGGTCAAGAGTGACACCTCTAAGCGCAATTGATCGCCAGGTGTCACCACATGCTTGAATTTTACATTGTCTATACTTGCAAAAAAATATACAAACTTATACCCATCTTTAGGCTGTCTTGAGACGCTCGACAAAATTCCTGCGGCTTGTGCCAACGCCTCAAGAATTAAAACGCCAGGCATCACAGGATTGCCTGGAAAATGGCCTTGAAAGCAAGGCTCATTCATCGTCACATTTTTTATCGCGGTTAAATGCTCAAACGGCATATAATCCAACACTCGATCCACCAATAAAAATGGATAACGATGAGGTATTAAGTTGAGAATTTCTTCTGTATTGACAATCGTTGTCATGTAAAACCCTTACTTATTGAATTGCTTTAATAACTTTTGAAGTCACATCTAATTTTTCAACACTAAACGGTGCAGCATCTTTTTGAAAAACTAAGTCATACTTTTCAGCTTCTGCGATTTTTGCGATAGCGGTTCGAATTTTATCATAAAACTTTTCCATCGCTTCGTTATGCGCTGCACTTAATTCTTGCTGATATTGCTGCCCTTGCTGCTCAAATGTTTGTTGCGTACTCATAATCTTTTGCTCGAGCTCTTTACGTTTGGCTTGGCTCATCACAGCGCTATCACGCTTAAACGTTTCCATATCTTTTTTAAGATCCGCTTCCATCGCCATAATTTTATCTCGACGTGGTTTAAATTTTTCTTCGAGCATGGCTTGTATATTTTTAACATCATCCGACGTTTGCATAATTTTTTGCAAGTCAACCACACCAATTTTTGACCCATCAGCAAACACCGTAGCTGAAAAAATTGAACACAAAAAAACCAAGGCAAGACCTAGTTGTCGTTTCATTACTCTTTTCTCCTTAAATTAATCCAGTTAAGACATCAACGCGTTAAGCTTTGTCTTGCTGGATGCTAGCACAGTTCCCCATAACTTGCGATACACCCTAAAACGCTGATGCCATCGTAAACTGGAAAGGCTGGGCCGTATCATAAGCTTGTTTATTCAGAGGTCGTGCCGCACTAAACACCAACGGCCCAAAGGGTGAGCGCCACTCAACAGAAATACCGGCAGAGTATCGCATCGGCCCTTCTTGAATACCACTGAGTTGCAAAGGCGTGCCTTGTACAAACACATTACCGGCGTCCATAAACAAACTGGTTCTGAGGTTTTCTCGACTGAGCGGATAAGGCAAGATCAGACCTACACTGCCGTTGATCAATAAATTGGCCCCCAATGCCGTGCCGTTACTATCTTTTGGACCTAGCGAGTAACTTTCATAACCACGTACTTGACCAGGCATGGCAATACCCCCAGCAAAGTAGTTTTCATAAAATGGCAGGCCTTGCTGCTCAAACGTATTTCCGTAACCCACGTTACCCAGCGCTGTAAAAATAAAGCCTTTACCTAACGGTTGATAACCTCGACCTTGATACGAAACTTTGAAATATTCAAACGAATCATGGGTTGCAGGTAAGGCAACCAACACCCCTGATTGTTGATTAAAGCCTTTGTTTGGATAAGGCATTTGATCATAGCTGTTTCTATTCCAGCCCGCCGTCACACGTACCTGATAAAAATCATAGCCAAACGTCTGCACAAAATCTCGAATCTGCGACAACCCACCCGTCGATTTAATATTAAGCGCTTGATAGCCGTATCCAAACTGAAAGCTACTACGCTCACTTAATAAAACATTGTAATTGGCATCGCCGCCAAATCGATCGGCATTGTAAGCACTGACGTCCAACTTTTTAGGGCTTACTTTTTGATAATACATCGCAATACCGCGACCCACACCGGTGTTAGTATAAAACGGATTGTAATAATTAAAGTTAAAATCTTGACCCCAATACGTGGCGTTCACAGAAAAACCTATCGTCCGCCCGGTTCCCATAAAGTTATATTGGTTCACCGATGCATTAAACTGTGGCCCTGTGGTTCCGTAACCGGCCGATGCACTTGCTTCAGCTGAAGGCGTTTCTTCGAGGCTGACATCTAAATCGACTTGATTATTTGCATTGGGTACCGGCGTGGTTTTGACATTAATATCTTTAATATAATTAAGCATGCGTAATTGACGCTCAGATTCTTTGATATTATGCAACGAAAGTAAGCCACCTTCATCTTGATGCATCATATTTCGTAAAACATAATCCGCTGTTTTTGTGTTGCCGTGAAAATTAATGCGACGTACGTACACGTGACGTCCTGGATCGATCATGAACGTAATAAACACGGTCTTGTTTTTTTCATCAATACGAGGATCGGCATTAATCGCTGGAAAACCAAACCCAACATCTCCCAGAGCTTGGCCAATATCAGAAATACTCTCGGTGACTTTTTTACGTGAAAAAGAATCACCCGGTTTGATTTTAATTAAAGCAGCAAGCTTATCTTTGGATAAAACCGTTTGTCCTGAAAGTGCAAAACCAGAAAAATGATATTGCTCTCCCTCTTCAAGATGAATATTAATAAACACATCTTTTTTATCAGGTGAAAGTAAAACTTGTGAAGACACCAAGGCAAATTTCAAATAACCTCGGTTGAGATAAAACGAACGTAACGCTTCAAGCGATGCATCCATCGCGGCTTTTGAATACTGATCTTTTTTCGTAAAATAAGTAAACATACGACTATCAGATAGCGCCAATTCTGCTTTAAGTTCTTCATCAGTAAAATCATGATTACCAATAATTTGAATGGCTTTAATGCGTGAAACACGCCCTTCAGAAATGGTCACCCGAATATCCACGCGATTTTCAGCGAGCGGTGTAACGACTGACTCAATACGTGCGTTATACTTTCCTCGCGCATTGTAAGCTTGCTTCATTTCTTTTTCGAGTCGCTCTAACGAGGCACGTTGAAACACACGACCCTTCACAAGACCGAGCTCTTTCAAAATATCTTTCATTTTATCGGCTGGAATTTCTTTATTTCCCGTCACGGATACCGAACCAATCGTTGCACGCTCAACCACCTGAACAATCAGCGTGTTTCCATCACGCTCCAAAACAACCGATTGAAAAAAACCCGTGTCATATAACGCTCGAATAATCCCTGGCGTTGCTTCAGGCCCGATTTCTTCGCCGACCTGAACAGGAAGGTAATTGAGCACTGTTCCCATGCTCACGCGTTGAAGGCCCGTGACTTTGATATCTTTCACAACAAAACGGTACGACGCTGCAGATAGTCCAGCAGACCACAGCAACATCAACGAACAACACCACATCAGTATATTTTTTGTATTTATTTTTTTCATGTTATTCATGATTAATCTTACATCCACGTCATGATCCTGTTAATCGGATCAAATCATTTTTCAGTGCGACGACCGTTAACGTCATCAAGAAAAAAAGTCCTAACGACATGCCCACCACTTTAACGCGCTCTGACAAAGAACGTCCTGTTACCCATTCAATCAATCCATACATTAACTGCCCGCCATCCAACATAGGAATAGGAAGTAAATTTAAGACCCCAAGCCCAATACTCAGCAGCGCTAAAAACGATAAGTAGTAAACCAATCCTCCTCGAGCAGAACTTCCCGCACCTTCAGCAATCCCCACAGGACCGCTTAAGTTATGAAGCGGCAAATCACCGACCAGCATACGGCCAATCCATACCACCGTCGACTTCGTCAACAACCAGGTCTGGTTTGCGGCGCTTATCAACGCATCAACAGGTCCTTCATGTTGCATACGAATCATGTTTTTAGGCCAATCACCGCGCACTGAGCGAACACCAAGCCTACCTTCTAAGGCTTGGGCATTCCTCTGGTGACCGAGCTGTATTTTGACATATGATTCATGCTCACCGTGTTTACGCATAAGCGTTATTAACGCATCCGGATGGTTTTTAACATAAATTACGAGCGCTCGCCAATCCGTTATTGCATGTCCATCCATTTTTAATATTTCATCACCAACCCTAAGCCCCGCTTTTTCTGCCGGACTATCTGGAAAGACTTCGGCTATCTGTGGTGGAATCATCGGGAGGAACGGCGTTATTCCTAGCTGCTCGAGTGGATCAACCTGTGGCTCGGGCACAGACCACGCACCCAACGGTAAACTCAAACGCTGCGGTGTTGCATCTTGTTGGGTCAGTACATCCACATGAACCTGTCCTTGTGCACCCATATGTGGCATCAGGGCAAATCGAACATCACGCCAACTGGCGACGCGTGCACCATTCACCGCCACCCATTCATCGTGTGGCTTAAAACCTGCACGTTCAGCAACACTACCAGCCCGCACCTCATGCACAATCGGTGCCAACGTTGGCATACCTATCACAGCAACTAACCAAAAAAACACCCATGCAAACAAAAAATTAAATAACGGCCCAGCTAAAATAATCGCGCTTCGCACGCCTATCGATTGTGTGTTAAATGCGGTTTGTTTTTCTTCCGGTAGCATGTCGTCATGCGCCTCATCCAGCATTTTGACATAACCACCTAAGGGAAAAAGTGAACAAGCAAATTCTGTATCGCGTTTATCTCGCCATGAAAATAAAACCGGTCCAAAGCCAAAGGAAAACCGTAGTACTTTCACACCACACCAACGCGCAACTAAAAAATGCCCTGCCTCATGCAGTGTCACCAATAAAAGCAGTGCCAACAGAAAATAAAACGTCGTCATCAACATCATTAAAGCCCAAGCGGTAAAAAATAAAATCCGATATAAAAACAGGGCAATGCCGCAAGTAAACTATCAATTCTATCGAGTACACCGCCATGACCTGGCAAAAGCTTGCCAGTATCTTTGATATGACTTCGACGTTTTAACATACTAATAAAAAGATCGCCAAACATAGACATCACGGTCGTCGCAAGAGCAAGTCCAAACCATGCCAGCCATGACATAGGTGACCAAATCAGCGCCCCAACCCATGCCACAAGCATCGGTAACAACACCCCCCCCATGGATCCTTCAATGGTTTTTCCGGAGCTGACTTTGGGAATTAATTTATGTTTCCCCCACAAATTACCCGCAAAATATGCACCTGAGTCAGCAGCAATCACCAGCCCTAGTACATAAACAATCAGACCAATACCATAAAGATTTTCATAAAGCGCTGCCAAAACACATCCAGCCAAAGGCAACAGCAATAATCCAAGCAAGCCCACGATCACAGGTCGCCCCCAAACCACTTCTGAGCGAGGATAGGTTAAGATTGCGGCGATGATAGCAAGCCAGGCTACCAGGCTTATCATGATCCATACAGAAAACCAAATCACGCACGCGCCAAGACTTAAAATTAAGAGCACACCATACAAAACCATGTGCCATATTTTTTTCAACGGAATTAAAGCAAACCATTCCCAAGCACCCAAAGCCAACACCAATAAAACCATGGCCGCCAAGAAGAACGGATGAGCATACAATAAGGCCAATAAAACCAAGGGTATTAAAATCACCGCAGTTGCAAAGCGTTTTTTTAACGTGTTAAACATGATATCCCTCGTTTTCTTCTATCAATTGCTTAGAAATCTTTCCGTACCGCCGTTCACGCGTAGCAAACCAGTTTAGCGCATGCCGAAACTCATCTGCTGTAAAATCAGGCCAGTTTATATCCGTAAAATACAGTTCACAGTAAGCCAATTGCCATAAAAAGAAATTACTGATGCGACGTTCGCCACTGGTTCGAATAAACAAATCGGGTTCAGGCAATTGACGCGTTGCAAGCGTATCAGAAAATACATCTTCATCAATATCTTCAGGCTGAAGCTCACCGGATTGCACGCGTTTGGCAAGCACACGTGATGCCTGCGTAATATCCCAACGTCCGCCATAATTAATCACAACATTCAGCGTGAGCGTGCGATTATGTTCGGTATGTTGCTCAACCGAATGCATGGCTGTTTGTAAAATATCACTGAGTTCTGAACGATTTCCAATGAACATCAAACGAACCCCTTGCTCATGCAAAGCATCGAGTTCCTTATCCAGCGACTCAATAAACAAATCCATCAAAAAATTAACTTCGCTAGCTGGGCGTGCCCAATTTTCTCGGCTAAAAGCAAACAGACTAAGCGTTGAAATTTTTTTCTTAAGACATGTTTCGACTATTCCGCGCACAGCTTCGACACCTACGCGATGCCCTTCGATTCGAGATAAGCCCTGATTTTCGGCCCAACGACCGTTGCCATCCATCACAATCGCAACATGCTGCGGTATTATTTGGCTCAAACTACTTCTTCCGTTGAAAAAAATGGCCTATAGTTTAACCTCTTTATCGCAAAAGTTTAAGAGCAAACATGCTAAACTCCCCCCCCTTTGTTTTTATGGTCCTCGATGGTTGGGGTTATTCAGAAAAATTAGAGCATAATGCGATTGCGCATGCAAAAACACCGCAATGGGATACATGGTGGCGTACACAACCCCATATGCTCCTCGAAGCATCGGGTCTTCCGGTCGGCTTGCCTGATGATCAAATGGGAAATTCCGAAGTAGGCCACATGCATTTAGGTGCTGGGCGCATCATTCCTCAGGACTTCACACGTATTAATCATGCGATTGAAGACGGTTCTTTTGAACAACATCTTATTTTCAAGCACATGCTCAAGCAGCTTGAACAAACAAAAAAGACGTTACATGTCTTTGGATTACTATCCCCCGGCGGCGTTCATAGCCATGAAAATCATCTGTTTGCCTTTCTAGAATTATGTGCCAAACAACATCATCTACAACCTATTGCGCTGCATTTATTTCTTGACGGACGCGATACCCCCCCCAAAAGTGCACAGGCAAGCATGAAACACCTCCAAACACGCATAGAGCCTTACCCTGAAATAGGCATTCATTCCATCTGTGGTCGATATTACGCCCTCGACCGCGACACACGCTGGGATCGTATTGCACCCGTGTATCAATTACTGACCGAAGATCAGGCTGAAATGCATTTTGAAGACGCAGAAAAAGCCATCGATTATTTTTACCAACACGGCATTTATGACGAATTTATTCCTCCAACCCAAATTTCGCATCATGCTGATGCACGCCCTATGCAAGACGGTGATGCCGCCTTTTTCTTCAACTTTAGAGCAGATCGCGCGCGTGAATTAACTGAAGCCTTTATTTCTGATGATTTTGATGGTTTTGTTCGAAACACACGCCCTAAACTCTCTTATTTTATTAGCATGACCCAATACGCTGAAAACTTAAAAACAACCCCTGTTTTTCCCCCATCATGCATCAAGCAAACGCTGGGTGAAGTTTTATCACAACATCACTTACGCCAATTACGCGTTGCCGAAACAGAAAAATATGCGCACGTCACTTTTTTCTTTAATGGTGGATCGGACCTTGCTTTCCCCAACGAAGATCGCATACTGGTTCCTTCGCCCAGCGACGTCGCGACCTATGATTTAAAACCTGAAATGAGCGCACCGGAGGTAACCGATATCATCACTCAGGCTATTGAAAACAAAACGCATGATGTGATTATTTGTAACTATGCAAATGCTGATATGGTCGGGCATACAGGAAATTTTAACGCAGCAGTACAAGCTATTGAAGCTCTGGACTGCGCCATGCAGCGTATTGGTGAGGCAATTAAACAGGTAGGAGGACAACTCTTGATTACCGCAGACCATGGCAACGCCGAATCCATGTTTAATCACAGCACAGGTCAACCTCATACCGCTCATACAAGCGGACCTGTACCGCTACTTTATGTTGGCAAGCCCGGATTTCACTTTACGGGGACCCAAGGCTCACTGATCGATGTGGCACCCACCATACTTGCCTTGCTCGGTATCACGCCCCCAAAAGCCATGACCGGTAAGGTGCTCATGACACGTGATGCATCATAATGCGCACCTATATTTCACGCTCGATCCTAAGCCTCCTCCTCTGCACACACCTTTGGGCTGGCGCACCGTCTGAAAAAAGTGCCCAATTGCAACTCAGCCAACTTGAACGCAGCATGATACGCATTAAAAGCCAGCTCTCGGTTGATAAAAAATCACGTGATAAAATTTACCGCGACTTAGCACTCACTGAAAAAAAATTAGGGGATGATTTACGCCAACTTCATACCCTTGGGCAACAGGAAGAACAAAAAAAACAAGCGATCAACACCTTAATCAAACGCATCGATCCGCTCAATCAACAGCTTAAAACACAACAACTCGCCTTAAGTAATCATGTACGTGCACGCCATCGTCTAGGTGCACTGCACCCATGGGAATGGTTACTTCATCAAGAAGCACCCCGTACCATCGCACGTTTGTTTGTTTTTTATCATTATTTATTTAAAGCCGATCAACAACTGATTGAAGATATTCGTAACACCATGAAAAGCTTAGAAGAAAATCAACGCACGTTAACGCTTGAACAAAAAGAACTCCAAAAACTTGAAGATGATGTCATGCATCATCAACAACATCTTTCACACATGAAGCAAGAACAGCGTGCCCTGATTGATGCTTTAGATAAAACCATTCAAAGTAAGCGTGACCAACTTAAAACCTATCAACAAGATAAAGAACACCTGCGCGCTTTATTAAAAAAATTAGCGCGAAAAAAATATCACCCACAACAAAAAATATTTAATTTTGAACGCTCACACTTACCTTACCCACTAAAAAACCAAACGCAAGAAACCAAACCGCTGAATCAAGGCATGGTCTTTTTGGCGCAGGAAGGAACACCGGTTGTTGCTGTTTTGTCCGGAAAAGTTATTTTTAGTGATTGGCTCAAAGGCTACGGATTATTAATTATTCTTGATCATGGGGAGGGTTTATTGAGCTTATATGCCCATAATGCCTCGCTTTTTGCATCACAAGGCGCCACGGTAAATCAGGGTCAGCAAATTGCAACCGTTGGTCACACCGGTGGACTTCGTGAAAACGGTCTATACTTCGAGGTAAGAAGACGAGGAAGGGCCGTTCCTCCTCGTCAATGGATGTCTTGATGCACGCCTCATGAGGTGTGTTTGCCAAGGAGAATACCCATGATTCACCGTATGATTCACCGTATGATATCGCGTCTTAGCCTGGTGCTTTTACTCGCCGTTCCTGTATCGCTTGCTTCAGTTGCCTATGCAATTCCGTTGGCACCCAAAGAAAACAAAGACAGCGGCGGCATTCCTATGGAAGATGTTCAACGCTTCTCTAATGCCATTGCACAAATAAAACAATACTATGTCAACCCTGTCAGTGACAAAGAGCTATTTGATAACGCCATTCGTGGCATGTTGGCAGGGCTCGATCCGCATTCCAATTATTTAAACGAAGAAGAATTTTCTGACTTACAAACATCCACCAGCGGTGAGTTTGGTGGGCTGGGTATCGAAGTCACCATGGAAGATGGTTTGATTAAAGTCATTACGCCACTCATTGACGCACCTGCCATGAAAGCCGGAATCGAAGCCGGTGATTACATCGTGAAAGTCGACTCGCATGCGGTACAAGGCATCGATCTTCGTCAAGCCGTTGGCTTGATGCGAGGAAAAATTGGCGAGCCTGTGACACTCACCGTTTTACGTAAAGGTGAAAAGCAACCGCTATCGTTTAAACTCGTACGTGAAAATATTCAGATCAAAAGCGTCGATACCAGGCTACTGGATAATCAATATGGCTACATTCGTCTTGCACAATTTCAAGCCTTAACCTCTCAAGACATGCTGACCGGCATCGCAAAATTAAAAAAAGAATCGGGCGGACAACTCAAAGGCCTTGTTTTAGACTTGCGTAACAATCCAGGCGGGCTGCTCGACTCAGCCATTCAAGTGGCAGATGCCTTCATCGATAAAAAACCAACCGACAAAGAACAACTGATTGTGTATACCGAAGGACGCCTACCTGGATCTCGGTTCACAGCCGTTGCAAATCCGGGGGATGTCTTAGAAAATGCCCCCATGGTGGTTTTAATCAACAACGGCTCGGCTTCAGCATCTGAAATCGTCGCTGGCGCTCTCAAAGACCATAAGCGCGCAGTGATTCTTGGTAAACCAAGTTTTGGTAAAGGTTCAGTCCAAACCGTTTTACCGCTGGATAATACAAGTGGCATCAAGCTCACAACGGCGCTGTATTACACCCCTGCCGGTATTTCGATCCAAGCCGAAGGCATTAAGCCCGACATCAATATTGATGCGCTGTCTATGCCTAAAACAGCAGCTCAAAATCCCATCGCCAACTTCAGCGAAGCGGATTTACATGGGCACCTGAAAAACACCACGAAAATCTCATCAAAAAGCAAAGCCAAGCTCAAAGCCGATGAAAAAGCCTTGCTCTATGATGATTACCAGCTCTATGCAGCCTTAACCATTCTCAAAAGCTTGGCGTTAGCTAAGCACTAAATCATCCTCTTTTAATCTATGAGCCACGCTGAAGTTCACACAGCAGCTCATAGATTAAAGACTAAAAATTAAGATATTGAAAACTTTCTTCAAGCGCAAAAATATAATCATCTGTTCTTTTTTCCCCAAATTCTAGCACGCTATATAAATAAATTGACTCGAGATCTTCTATCGCTTTCGGATAAAGGCGGTAGGTTTTATTTACCATGATTTTGCATCTTCATTCTCAGAATAAACTCACGTGCGTTCCACGCTAAAGGTGGCTCACTTGCTTCCCCTTCGTCAATAAGATTTTGTAACTGTTCGAGTTTTGATTCAGCTTGTTTTTCACGAAGCAAGCGCCTGGTTGCTGGTTCATAAAATAAGATCCGTGAATTCAGCGACTGCAACGCTCGTATAGACAATTTTAGACTGCATTTTGAACAACTAAACACATCGCATTTTTGTGGCCAATACTCACCCACCTTAGACTGGGCGGTTTCAATGTGCAATTGCCGTGCCATGAAAAAAAATGCATACTTGGTTTTTCAAACTTACGATTCATCCATAAGTGTACATGAGGGACGTGGTAGCATGAAGCAATGGGATGTGACAGGTATGATGGCGATTGGCCGTAAACTGTTTGCCAAAATCCACAAACAAAAGCACCATGCAAACCCTAATCACGATGTTCATCTCATGGCACGAGAACTCGATAACTGGCTGATACCAGGCATTGAATCTATGGCCGACGGCAGCTACACACCACGCCATCTTAAACGCCATTATTTTCCCGATGAAATGGTTGACCAACTGTATTTATCTGACCGAATTTTTCAAAATATTTTGCTTCAACAATTAAAGCCAACGTTTAAGCACGTGATAAATCCTCATTGCTACCACTTACACGGGCCACATGGCGTTAAATTAGCAACACAACGCATCCAAGAAGTGATGGCTGTGCAGCAACCCCAATACATTATTCGTGCAGATATTAAATCATTTTACAAATCCATTCCACATCATCACTTGGTTCAAGATATCAAGCAGCACTATCATGACGAAAAAGTTCAAAACATGCTTGAGCAAATCATCATCAATCCGATTGAAACGCCACGAGGCTATAAAAACGCCGATTATGGCATTGCGCTGCGTGGGCCGCTTTCACAGTTTTTCAGTGGTCTTTATTTAAAGCCGTTGGATGATGCATTTGACACGATGGATGTGTCTTATTTTAGGTACCAAGATGACATTCTAATTTTTTGCAAATCCAAACGGCAGCTCAATCGCTGCAAACAGCGCATGATGGCTGTATTAAACGAAAGACGCCTTCGTTTATCGCGTAAAAAGACCCGTATAGGCCATATACAAACAGGTTTTCATTTTTTAGGCGTTCATTATCCGGGAACGCAAACCTCGGATAACACCGACGTGACACAGGCAACTGAACGATCCGTGATTCAACCCATAGGCGACCAAAACAAGGCCGAATTGGCTGATGGTGGGGCAGGAATATCAACGGATAATCAATTACCTGTTCTGGAACGTATCGTCCCGCATCCAAGGACATTACGAAAAGCACGCGAGCATGTTTTAGCCATGGTCAACCTTGGGGTCTCTCCCCGCAGGATCAGAAGCTACCTGCATCGTTGGGCCACATGGTGGGTAAGCACCGCACAAAGTTGGCAGTACGAAGAATTATTGACTTGGTTTTTGAACGTGTGCTGGGATTTCAAACCCGCGGCTTATGCCGCCGGTTTGCTTCACCACGCCATGATTAAAGCCCCAAGCCATGATTCGGTGTCGCCTCACTCAGGATTTCACGCGACAGCCTGAGATCATCGGTTCTTACTTCATCAAGGTGGCTAACGGCCGCCAAATCAAAAGCACACCCCATCAGCCGCATGCCCACGCCGCATGGCGCCCATGGCCCACGCCACAGTCGCCGCGCCGCGCTACGCATTAAACCAAAATCAACACCAAGCCCGAAAGAACCCGGCGCAAGAGGAAACCAAGAATTATCCGATATATAACTATCAAATGTAAGAACGCGCGGTAGCGTGGGTTCATTAAATTCAGGACACGGGTCAAAAGAGCGGTCCGGTCTGCAATATTCATTAGCGATATGCACGGGAACATCACGCTGGGCTTGACCAACGACGAGCCAAGCGGCGTCTCGTTGGTGCCAGTCTTGCCTGTCAAAATTCGTTACGTAGGAATCCAGTGCGGTGATTAACGATTTAAAATCAACTTTTAATTTGTTGCTGATGGCCTCAGCCGGTGTCGTTATAAAAAATGATGCGAAAAAAAATGCCGGATAAGTTAAATAGGCTAGACTTTGGAATGAGCCTAAACATGACAGCATCCATATCCACACGCCTGTGTGCAGTGCTAAGTCTTTTTTAAGTTGTTCGTACTCGGTCGCGCTAAAAGGTATCACGCGATAATTATCTTCCGTGGCTCCCTGTATTTTTATATTATTTTGACCCACCATGGTTTGTAGTTGACAAAACTCATCGGGACTTAAATCTTTCAACACAAAACTCACGTCATAATGTGGGTTTTTGTAATCATCTCCATGTTGTTGATAAGCAAGGCCTGAGTCCTCTATTTCATCAATCTTACCTAATAAGTAAGTTTTGGTTGCATCATCCATATGGCTTTCGAGCATCCGACGCATGTGGGTGTCTTTAGCCCAATAGGCGTATTCATACGCTGTGCAGTTAAACGTTCGTCCTGAGTAATCGGTAAATTTAGCTGGGGTTGTTAGCAAAGCTTGTTTATCATCAGACGCGTTTAATATGGCTTCCGCTTCATCTTGCTTGCCTTTCGCCACATCATCTGGGAACTGAAGGAATTGGTAGGCAGGTAAAGCACGACACGCATCGACGAATTCTTTAGGAAGTTGATTTAACAACCGTACGTCGTTCAGTTTATCCACGAATGCTTCGAGCTCGATATCAACCTCGACAACCGCTTCATCTTGAGGCCTCATCACGTCGGGATGGGTGGCCGCCTCTTCGCGAATTTCGGTAAAGTAGGCTTGGTTTGGCCCGGTGGTTGCTATATTCGCGAAGTCCGTGCAAATCAGACCTTTTTGCGTGAAGAATATATCGCTTGGGCCGCGGGCTTCGGTATCCAGTATCATGAAATCATCCATGTGTGGATTTTCTTTGGTCGCCGTCACGGTGCGGTAGGTGATTTCGAATTTAGTTTGAATTGTATTTTTATCGGCTAGGTTTAAGTCACGTGATAAACTAAATGCTCTTTTATGTTCGTTCACAAACCTGATGATACTATCTTCTACGTCATCGCCGTTTGTTAAAGCGTTCGATATACGCTCGACGAGCGCCTGACTTAATGCCGTGTTATTATCCAGAATTTCTCCGAAGTTTTTATTACTTATGCCCCGTGCGCGACAATGAATATTTAAAACAGCTAAGTAAAATTGCGTCATAATTGACAAGCGTTCGGCTTGCTCGGTTGGCGTCGTATACGTCCCAAGATAAAACGGTGAGCCTGTGAATGAAGTCGATAAGTTCGGTGCACATTCCCCTAATAAGCCTTCAATATAATCTTCTGAAGTAGCATCATCACCAAAACGCATCACCGTATTGATATGCGCTTTATCCACTTCTTGTTTGACCCCACGTTCAATCCTATTGTAGAAATCTACAGTCACGTTCAATAACGCTTGACACTGCCCGATTAAAACGCGTTGAATATCCTTAAATGATGGATTGTTAGGCAAGGCTTTCATCACTTCGGTTATCAACTTCGTACGTGGGTCGAGTTTTCCCAGACTTACCCTGGGAAAAACTTCATGCATGTGATTATATAACGGTGATGATGGCGTGCCTGAAAAATCATTACTTCGATTAATCGTAAACACAGGATTCACCACGTTGCCGTCATTGTCTTGCTCACGTGGCCGCAATTGAATGCTGTATAAGTTGGAAGGTTTGGCTAAAAAAGCGTTGACCGTAGCTTGATAGCCCTGTCTCATACCGCGGACTGCTTCAAGGTAGATGTTAATTTGAGCCAGGCGCCCTTCTTTAATCACCCGTATCGCATCGTCTGCGCCAAGCAGGGAGATATGAAATTCCAGCACGCTTTTGTAAGATTCTAATTCGCTGAAGCCGCCACCGCCAAAAAACGCGTTGAGTTCTGTCGTTGAACGACAGGTGTTATCGATGCTGATATCCTGGCCACCAACAAACGGCACGAGCAAGTGCACGCGATTGGTCTTGGAGTTAACGTGGATGTAACGCGTTGAGGTTGGTTCAATCAACGGAATAAGCATGGGGCTTTCCTCATGTGTTAAGTAAGTTTTCTTAGTGGTTATTATAAACTATTTTTGGTGAAAAATTCGCTGGTTATTTAAACGAAAACGCTATGGACCGAATAAATTACAGTCAAATTGACCAACAATAACCAACAAGAGCCCGATTCCGCCATCATCTTCTCATTTTATCTAAGATAACGTATTATCAAATAACTCTATTTTAAGTCTATTTAATTATTATTCAATTAGGAGAAGGACATGTCTGCCGAGCTCTGTTCGACTTCTCTCGTGGGCCCATGTGGTGTGCCAGGCACATTTCAGACACCATCGAGTTACTATCGCTCCAAACTATTTCGTGCATCTTACACATCCAATGCTTTTTTGGCGGCAGCAGGCCCGCTCTTTTCGTTGCTTGAACGCTTGGGTACAAGTCACACACTGCCCCCCATCGAAACCGTCACCCATAATCTTGAACATGAACTTAATGCATTCCGTAGTCGCTTAAATTTACAAAAAAATGCAGATGAGCATATTATGATCGCTCAATATTTACTAAGCTCTACAATGGATGAACTCCTCGGAAAAAGCTATTTACGTGTACATGAAAGCCCTGCTGAATTTCAGGCATTCACACCGTCATCCCACGATGGTGTTGGCCCTGAACGTCGTTTTTTTGAGATTATCGAGCACTTAAAAACACGTCCTAATCAATACCTAGATCTCATTGAATTAGCTTATTATTGCCTTATTTCAGGCTTTGAAGGCGAACAACATTTGAACTCTTCTGGGCGACAAACTCTGGATAACTTAATTGAAGAATTGCATGAGCTCATTCAAAAACATCGGGCAAGCAAACCGTTACGCCTGTTTACTGAGCCACAAGAAAGACCACCTGAAATTTCGATCGATCATAAGCCTTGGCTTAAAACCGCAGGTCTTGTGTGTGCTATTTTGCTAGGATCGTACATGATGAGCCAAACATTACTCGAGCACCGGGCAAAACAAATTGTTGACCAGCAATTTCAATCCAACTCCTTGAGCTTTTAATGGACAAATCACTCATAGCACTGACCGATGCTTTAAAAAAAGTTTTAGTTGGATTACAACCCAACCAAAATAACCTGTCGTTTATCCTGCTTATTGGCAAGGCGGGACAAGGCAAAGCGACATTACTGCGTCATAATACACACAAAAATATCACCATTCATGCCGAGCGCACCGCTGAAATTTATTATAATGCCCAAGGCATTATACTTGAACTTGACGAAACTTGGAGTCAGCAAAGCACCGGCGTCCTAGCGCAAGCGTTAAAGCAGTTGAATCAATGTCATCGCGCGCTGAAAATTACGGGCCTTCTTTTAGTGGTTGATATCAACGAACTGATTATTCATTCACCGACAGAGTTAACCCAAAATACACAAAGCCATGCCCAATTGCTGCAACGCTATGGGCGTGCACTGGGTTATGTGGTTGATACCGGATTTATTTTTACAAAACTGGATAGCTTGGCTGGTTTTTGTGATTTTTTTCAACATGATAAACGACTTGATCAACACAAACCGCTTGGATTTTCTATCGACTGGGGGCAAAAAAAAGGAAAACTTGCGCATAATTATCACGCGCGTTTTGAATACTTGTTGGAATCTTTAAGCCAAGATATGCTCCAAAAGGTGCATCCTGTGCGCTCCAGCCTGAAACGTAGTTTGATTCGAGAATTTCCACTACAACTGGCCAATTTTCAGTTTGCAATCGAAAGCCTGCTGAAACAAATATCCCCTAAACATTGCCGCGTTTGCGCTATTTATTTTACGAGTGCCCGACAAGGCGGCATGAGTGCTGATCATCTCAATCAAAAAATTTGTCATGAATATGCTTTAACCTTGCCCACACAAATACCTCAGTCGAGCAATGATCGCGCGTATTTTATAGAGGGTGCGTTAGATGCATTTCAACGCCAAACCTACTATACCGCACCACGCCCTGCCGTCGCTCAAAAATACGTGGTGAGAACTGCATCGTGCTTGGTCGGATTTGCTATTGCATTGATCGTGCATCACCATGTTGCCTCATCACGCGTGCTGGATAACGTCACCCAAGAGCTTTTAGCGTATGACAGCTTAAACAAACAGACCAATAAGCAAAACAACGCGCTGTTTCACTTATCAAAAGCTGCTGATGCTCTCATGCAAATTAAACTCAATCGTTTATCACCACCCGCACTTCAACAACTTCACGCACGCATTGATTTTACGTCAAAACAACATGTGAACAACGGCTTTTTACCTCAAACGCTAAGAAGCCTTGAACATGTGCTGCGTGATCCTGAACAAAACACGTCCGCGCGTTATCATGCTTTAAAAATTTACATCATGTTGGGCGATCCGTTTAAACGTAACCCGGATGAAATGATCAACTGGTTTCAACACTATTGGCAAAAAAACAGTACCGCCGAAGAGCTACCCCGACAGATTGAACTTTTAAATAAAACCCTGATTACACCCAAACAAGCGCTTGCTATTAATCAACAACTGGTACGTGATATTCGCGCCTACCTCAATGCCATACCAGCAGGTTATCTCTATTATTCGCTGCTGAAAGAAAGTTTTTCTACCGAGACAAAAAAACTTCATTGGGATGGCTTTAATTTGGGTGCAACCGAGGTTCCGCTGTATTTTTTAAAAACAGGATTTCAACAAACCAGCTTAAATATTCCTTACGCAGCATCACAGTTTCAACTCGACAACTGGGTTTTAGAACGTCAGGATTTAGACAACTTATCCCATTTACTCGAACAAGCCTACGCTTATGATTATTTCACATGGTGGAAGCAATTTATTAAGCATACCTCACCGCATCCTATTCAAAATTATACCGAAGGACAACGCCTGCTCAGCCTCTTTGATCAAGCCGATACACTTCGTGATCTCACGCATTTTATTCAAGCTCAAACCAGCCCCGATGTTGAACATCAAAACACCGTATTCAACCAACACGTTGCAAGTCACTTTACCCACTTGAGCTTGGTGAGTGAGGCTGGACTACGTGATTTAGCGCTTGATATACGCGAAATACGCCAGCTATTAAATACCCTCACCGTGGTTCAAGATGAAGGACAAACGGCCTTTAGGCTAACTAAGCAACGGTTTCTGAACACAGGATCTCGTCATGCACTCTCAACGCTCTATGCCAACGCAAAACAACTGCCTGAACCGGTTGCATCGTGGACGGAACAAATCGCAGATGATACGTGGTTTTTATTACTCAGTGACACCAAGCAATACGTGAATAGGGCATGGTCGCAACAGATCCTTCCTGAATATCAACGTACGATTGCGCATCGTTACCCACTGGATGCAAACGCTTCAGAAGACATCGCACTCGCTGATTTTAACCATTTTTTTGCACCCCATGGCGTACTCAATACCTTTACTGAACAATATATTAAACCATTTTTAGATACCTCACAGCCTGAATGGACGCGACAAGAAGCCGACGGCCATGTTCTACCGATTCAGCAAGATATGATTCAAGCTTTCGTGCACGCAAACGTGATCACCGCCATGTTTTTTCCTGATGAACATGCATCAAGCCAAATTAATTTTAGTTTACAAAAAATCGACTTAGATCCCATCATTGCCGGGCTTGAACTTTCTTTAGGTAGTCGACGTCTTCGCGACACACAAAATACGGATGCTGCAACTGATTTTATTTGGCCAGAATCCAATGCAGAGCTCATTTTGCATAGCATTGAAGGCAAACACTATGAACTCTCGGAAAAAGGCCCTTGGGCTTTATTTAAAATCTTACAAAAATTCAATATTACTCTGGATGATAACGACGGTTCAAAACTTCAGGTTTTATTTGAAATCAACGGTGATTCAGGGCACTATTTACTTCAAGCTAAGAGCGCACTGAATCCGTTTACACCAGGTATTTTAGCTGGTTTTAAATTAAAAGACCGTGTTGCCTAATAACTTTTTGAACAAAGCCTTAATGCTCACTCAATAAACATATGATCTCATTCAATCTTGTTTGTTAATTAATCAATACGGTGCTTATTGCTTACTCCCGATCAAATATCCCAGCTTGTCCTTATGATAAGTCGTACGTTTTCAGCTCAACAGGCTCTCCCTCAGACAACGAAAACATTGACACACTAAAAAAACAGGCCCTCGCGCTCAAAAATGAAAATCCATGTTGATAAATAAGCGTCATGTTGAAGATATGGCCATGGGCTTTAGCGTGATCACCCTATGAATTCAGTTACAATGGGTTAAGAAACAACGCCCCCTTAGAGAAATTTTTGTGTCGTTTGTATGTTATAGATCTAGATTGATGGCGCCATTTCGTTAATCCAATAGTGATAGGGGAATGGCCCAGAGATTATCCCCAAATGACAAACATTCACTTCCATTATAAAGAACTATACCTGAAATCCACTTTTTATCAGCTAGCGTAGCGAGTTTTCTTAAGCCACGGAAATCTTGATCAAAAATCGTGTAACTTGATTTAACTTCGATACCTATAATCTTACGTGCATGATTTTCCAGAATAAAATCTACTTCCACTTGGTCTTTATCACGATAGTAATAAATGTTCCATGGCTCATCAACTAGCGTACACATTTTCAATAATTCGCTATATACCCAAGTTTCTAATAAAGCCCCAAAAGAAGATTTATCCGTTTTAATACTTTCGTGTGTATGTCTGTTCAGACAGGCTAGAAGACCACTGTCAATAAAATAGATTTTTGGTGATTTAAGGATTCTGCTTAAATTATTATCATGCCATGGCTTTAATTGATGCACTAAAAATAATGTTTCAAGTAAACCAACATACTTTTGCGCTGTTTTAGTATCCAATTTTAATTGCCCGCCAATTTGAGTAAAATTGATCAGTTTACCTGATTGCTGTGCCAGCACCTCAAGTAAACGAGGCATTTCAACTAATTTTTCTATTGATGAGATGTCTTTAACGTCTCGTTCTACGATTGCTTTTATATAAGATTTAGCCCAAGCATTTCGCCGCTCAAAATATGATTACTTTATCGATTCGATTAACAAAACCAACAGGATCTTGCTTGACAGCATTGAGTATATTGTCATCATCCAACGTGTAGTAAGGTAAGGGCGGTGAGTACTCTTTGACTAAAGTTATCTTTCCTGATTGCCGAGGACCAATAACTAAAACAACGGGTGTATCCTTCATGGCAATTTCCATTCGATTTTTAAGCTGTCTTGGAAAATTATTTGTATTCATATTCACAGAGGCATCCTAAGTTTCGTCCAATATGGATTTCAAGCGCGTCCAATATGGAATACAAATAAATAGCATCTTTAATATAGCGTACAAAAAATGGCGACATGATGAAAAAAAAGAGATGGTATCATCTGAATCATTCTTTGCTGTCTTGATCATGGCGTGATGAAGTAGGCCAGCGGCATAAGCTGCTGGCTTTAGATCCGATTAACTGGTTTTATCATGCCGCAAATGCGGAAAAAGCACCACGTCACGAATCGATGGCGCATCGGTAAACAACATCACCAAACGATCGATACCAATCCCTTCGCCCGCTGTGGGTGGCATGCCGTATTCCAAAGCCTCAATGTAGTCATGATCAAAATGCATGGCTTCTAAATCACCGGCTTCTTTATCTTCGACTTGCTTCCTAAAGCGCTCGGCCTGATCTTCTGCATCGTTGAGCTCAGAAAAGCCGTTCGCAATTTCGCGACCTGCAATAAATAACTCAAATCTATCCGTCACCTCAGGATCGTGATGACTACGTCTGGCCAGTGGTGAGACTTCGGTTGGATAATCCATCACAAATGTCGGTTGGATGAGTAAATGCTCAACACGCTCTTCAAACATGATTAATTGCAACTTACCCACACCATCCGTGGTTTTATAAACCAAACCAAACTTATCGAGCACAGCCTGACAAGCCACTTGTGTACTCAAATCCGCTTCTGATAACTCAGGATGATAATGTAAAATAGCATTTTTTACACTGATACGTAGAAAAGGCTTATCAAAATCCAAAACATTGCCTTGGTACGTAATTTGACGTGTTTCAGCAACCTCATCACAAATTTTTTGAAATAACTGCTCCGTCAAATTCATCAAATCATGATAATCCGCATACGCTTGATAAAATTCAATCATGGTAAATTCAGGATTATGTCGCGTTGAAATTCCTTCGTTTCTAAAATTTCGGTTAATTTCATACACGCGCTCAAAACCACCCACCACCAAGCGTTTTAAATAAAGCTCAGGTGCTATACGCAAATACATATCCATACCTAAGGCATGATGATGTGTTACAAAAGGACGGGCCACAGCGCCACCAGGAATCGGATGCATCATCGGTGTTTCTACTTCTAAAAATGCATGACTGTCCATAAATTGACGGAACACTTGAATCAAGCGCGAACGCAAAATAAACGCACGGCGTGTTTCTTCGTTAGCAATTAAATCCACATAGCGTTTACGGTACCGCATTTCTTGATCAGCTAAACCATGAAATTTATCCGGTAGCGGTCGTAGTGATTTAGTCAACAATTGCAAGCTTGTTGCATGCAACGTAAGTTCACCTGTTTTTGTGATAAATAATGTACCCGTAACACCCACAATATCGCCTAAATCCCACTGCTTAAATTGCTCGTAGCTCTCCGGCATGTCATTGGCGCGTACATAGACTTGAATACGCCCTGAGACATCTTGAATATGAAAAAAGCTTGCCTTACCCATCACACGCCGCAGCACGATACGACCCGCAATTGCAGCAGGAACGGCTTGCTCAGCCAAAGCATCTTTTTCAACATGACCGTATGTTTCGTTCAGATCGCCTGCAAGCGAATCGCGACGAAAGCTATTTGGAAAATCAAATCCCTCTTCTCGAAGCGCAACCAGCTTTTGTTTACGTACATCATATACATCTAAATTATTTTCTATTACATCAGTCATGGTTACTTACTCCTGCCTTTAAACTGGCTTCAATAAATAGGTCTAAATCGCCATCAAGAACGGCTTGTGTGTTACTCGTCTCAACACCGGTTCGCAAATCTTTGATACGTGATTGATCGAGCACATACGAACGAATTTGAGAGCCCCAGCCAATATCTGACTTGCTTGCCTCGAGTGTGGCCTGCTCTGCCAGCTGCTTTTGTTGCTCATGTTCATATAATTTGGCACGTAATTGCTTCATGGCTTGATCTCTATTCTTATGCTGACTTCTGTCGTTCTGACACTGCACCACAATATTCGTAGGTATATGTGTGATTCGAATAGCGGAATCGGTCTTATTTATATGCTGCCCACCTGCGCCCGAGGCGCGATAGGTATCAATGCGTAAATCAGCAGGATTAATCTCAATTTCGATATCATCATCCACTTCAGGCGAAACAAACACCGATGCAAACGATGTATGACGACGATTACCCGAATCAAACGGTGATTTTCGTACCAAACGATGAACCCCCGTCTCGGTACGTAGCCAACCGTAAACATAATCCCCAGTCATCTGAATGGTTGCACTTTTGATGCCGGCCACATCACCCGCTGAACATTCAAGTAAGCTCACATCAAACCCATGCTGCTCACCCCAACGTAAATACATGCGGAGTAATATTTCGGCCCAGTCTTGTGCTTCGGTACCACCCGAGCCCGATTGAATATCAATAAAAGCATTGGATGCATCCTGCTTACCTGAAAACATGCGTCTAAATTCCAACCCTTCCACTTCTTTTTGAATGTTCGTAAGGTCTTCCGCAAGCTCATGAATCGTTTGTTCGTCTGATTCATCACGTGCCATCTCAAATAAATCTTTTAAGTCAACGACACTCGATGCCAACGCATGAATTTTCACCACCACCGACTCGAGCTGTGCCCGCTCACGCCCTAAGGCTTGTGCTTTCTCAGGATTGTCCCAAATACTCGGCAGCTCAAGCTCACGGGTTACTTCCTCCAGGCGTTCGGCCTTAACGTCCAGCTCTAAATATTGGCTCAATGCTGTAATACGTTTTGATAAATCATCCAACGTCAGATTGACTTGATTCACTTCTAACATAACGCCCCTTGACGTGTTGCAATAGCTTGATTATAAACGCTGACCAACGAAAATACGCTACATTATGACAGATAAATCCAGATTAATCTTGAATACGCGATCGAATACGATGCGTCGCTTGACCATGCAGTTGTGAAACACGCGACTCACTCACATCGAGTAAATCACCAATCTCTTTAAGATTCAGCTCATGCTCATAATAAAGTGATAATACTAAACGTTCTTTTTCAGGTAGGCCATCAATAATTTCAGTCAATTGCCTTTTGAAATCATCTTTCATCACACGGTCTTGTGGCTCAGGCAAGGCCGCTGCTCCTTCACTTTTAAGTGAGTCATCGGTGACACCTAAATCATCAAAGCCGTACAAATGCGCACCGGTCGCATCACTCAAGATATGATGGTATTCTTCAAGACTGACCCCAAGCTCTTTGGCCACATCACTATCTTTTGCATCACGATTCAACGTGTTTTCTACTTTACGCACGGCTTCAGAAATCATACGTGCGTTGCGATAAACCGAACGCGGCACCCAATCATTTCGGCGCACTTCATCCAGCATATGTCCACGAATACGAATACCGGCATAGGTCTCAAACGAAGCCCCTTTGCTGTCATCATAGCGCATCGCCGCTTCCAGTAAACCGACCATACCGGCTTGCATTAAATCCTCAAGCTGAATGGAGCGTGGCAAGCGCCCTAACAAATGATAGGCAATCCGCTTAATTAAAAGCGTATGCGTTCGCACCAACACTTCTTTAGCCTGTGCATTCAATTGATGATTGACACAGCTATTGCCTAATTCAGGCTCTTTGAGGTCATCCCTATCCATCAAGTACGCTCGCTGTTATCTTAAAATACCTTATAAAAACAGTATTGACTATAATAGCAGTCCTTGCAATGCGCGTGCATGAAAATTAGGCCGGGGGGAATGTTTAACGTTATACTGGTATTGGAAGCGGTTCTTTGCCATTTTCTTCAGCGATTGCAAACTGCCTAACTTCTTTTAGATATTCCTTTTCTTGTGTTGCAAAATATCCACAAAGTCCAATAGAGCCCGTTACAATTGGCAAAATAGAGGCCGTCATTGCTGAAGCCCCGACACTTGTTACCGGTATACCAGCTAATTTGGCAAAAACACTCGTCATAGGTAGCGCCCAGTGCATTAAACTGGGTAATAGCGCCAGGCCGTTAATTGGCGAGCATAGTAAACTACCTAGGATTATCATCGTGATTGTAAACATACAAAAACCGAGAAATATTTTATGCCAAAAATCACGCCTTGCATCTATAAAATTAACAGTTTCAATTAATGCATTTAAATTATCTTTATGCTCCTCTAAAAAATAGTACGGTCTTTGCATACGAGGATATTCTGAATGATAAATCGTATCAAAGTTTATTGATAACCTCATTCTTTCAAGTATTTCACTGGCAGCTATAAAATCAGAAATATGTTTTTCTGTTGCAGAATAGGTAAGTTCAAAATCGTTGTTATCAGTATTGCACTGTGCCGCAAGAACTTTGTCGGAATCCATGTTTTTTATTATTTGCTTCAGTAGATTGAATGACTTAAATTTAAGGCTTTGTGGTGTATTTAATAATTGCTCATCCCAATAAGTAATCGTGTCTTGCATTAAAGAGCGTTGAACAAGATAATTTTCTACTTGCCTGCCCAAGTCGGGCAGATTAAAACCATATGTTTTTTCTTTGACACTTGAATATGAAACAATTTTTTTATCACATAATTCAGCAGCACATCCATATGTAATAAAATGCTCGTTTTCAAATAGACGCTCATGTTCATTTTTAAAAAAAACATTTGTCGCTCTATAGGTGTCCTGTTGATTATTAAGCCTACTTAAAATATGGTTAGTGTAGGGCGCGGTAAAATCACCTACTTCTGGCGCAGGAAAACGACATACTGCCTTTTTTTCTTCTTCTATATCGTCTAGAAAAAAGGAAATTGATTCATCTAGAGCGGTATATAATGCTTCGTAATTTAAGTTTTTAACTAGCTGTAAAGCCGTCACCCTCGTGGTATCTAATAAATAGCCTCTTATATTGCTTGCTCGGCGTGACGTAAAATCGAGTTCTCTTAAGCAAAAAACCAATGAAATTGATCGATGAGAGGCAAATCTAGATAAATATTTATACTCGAATTCTCCAGGGGTAATTCGGTTGTAGTTTAATTTCGCTCCATAGTCATGCATGGTTTCTGAATGCATGATTTCTTCGAGCTGCCATCCATGTTGGGTTGCTTCTGTGTGTATTCTCAGCACAAATCCTTTTTCAGTGGTATGTCCTGCTTTTGATGTAACATCTAAAATTTCATTGACGAAATTAATATCTTCTATTTTGTTAGATAAATCAGTCAAATCAATGTTACCTGGTAGAGTGATTGCTTCCTGCATGCCTTGAGTAAAATAGGTTTTATTTGCATCATCCAAATACACGCAATCTTTCTCTGCGTTGCTTAAATCATCAAACAGAGACGACATTAATTTCAGACGAGATCTGTCCCACATTAAATTATGCATTAAACGATCCATACCAGAGATGAAAATTTTATAAAGATTATCTTCTTTTTTATACTCGATTCCGAAGTTTTTAATGCTTGACTTTCAAAGATCTCGACGTACCGCGTTTTATGCGCGGTATCCAGGAATCTTGCACCATCGCTGGTTCCCGCTGTTAAGCCACGGGAGGAGGG
>Ga0100378_1000193_pt1 | contig 67812 bp, 61 predicted proteins | sample CryGeymeta201502_FD_81535 | JGI IMG/M metagenome (GOLD analysis project Ga0100378, IMG submission 81535) | Groundwater microbial communities from Crystal Geyser aquifers in Utah, USA - Crystal Geyser metaG 2015-02 | ecosystem: Environmental > Aquatic > Deep subsurface > Groundwater | place: USA... | reverse complement strand
TATACTCGATTCCGAAGTTTTTAATGCTTGACTTTCAAAGATCTCGACGTACCGCGTTTTATGCGCGGTATCCAGGAATCTTGCACCATCGCTGGTTCCCGCTGTTAAGCCACGGGAGGAGGGCACTTTAAAAAGTCAAGCATTAAAAACTTCGGAATCGAGTTTATAGATTACAGCACTCAGGCTGCCGTCGAATTGGGTGCCAAAATCTTTAAAATTATTTTGTTGCTTTTTAAGATCTAGCATTTCTAACTCCGATTTAAACTCTGTACACTCGTTTTAAATGCGGATTGTACTATAAACAGCTTAGTATTTAAACAATATTCATAAAATATGTTGCATAATTTACTCTTTAAGTTCATTTTTTTGTGATTACTAATCATACCGAAACAACGGTTACTTTTCTAACACGTGCATGAAAATCAGGATGAAGGAAAGTTTAACGTTGCACTGGCATTTGAAGTACACATTTGCGTTGCATCAACACAGGTAATCGCAATAGGTGCTGGTGTTGTGTTGTTCGACCACGTCACCACGTTACTTAATGCCGCAGAGGGTGATGTGTTTGTACCAACAGTATACGTAGGATATTGAGCGGGTGTTCCCTGCAAAATGCCTAACTGAACGCACCAAGTTCCCGCACCATTGCCTGGCGTCGTGGGTGCTGGACCTGAATTTTGCGCAGCTTCATACAGATAATTCATCATCATGCTATACACATAACCTGCGCCCAATGGCGCAGACGCAGAAGGATTCAATGTCATATCGTTTGACCACATGGCCCCGTAAAGATCACCATGATTATCAAAGTAAGATGTCGTGCAATCCGCTTGAAAAAGTTGTTGAATAAAGACGCCTGTGATCGTAAACATTTGGGCTTCAGAAGAATTCCGAATGGTTATAGAAGATAGTGAATCACCCAGCCTCCTGTCAAAGAATGCAGCATGCGCTATGTCTATAAAAAAAACACTTATACCTATCGTGATCAAGAAAATTTTTTTCATGCTCGTCCATTTAGGTTTTAATAAAAATCAAGGCCGCTGATGTGGAAAAGGTTGCGGTTGAATGATATCTGTTGTAGTGCATTGCCTCGTTGAGTCATTGCAAATAATATTTGTAAAACTTATGGGAAGATCGCCCTCGATATACTGCACCAATTGATTGGCATTCTCTAACGCGCCATTTGTGCTTGTTAAAGTACCGGTACCTACGGTTTGATTGGTGACGCCTAACCACACACAATAGGTATTACCGCCATTAAAAGAACCAGGCGTACCCAAAGCTCCATGCCCATCAATATGTGCTTGATACAAAAACATCATGATCATATTGTACAAATAATTCGCGCCAATATTTCTCGTTTCATTCGTCGCCATCGTCACTTTCGGCGACCAAAGCGCACCAAAAGGAGCCCCCTCACTTTCAATCAAGGGCGTTAAGCAAGCATTTCCAGCACCCTCACCTAGCACGAACAAATAAATGCCCGTAACCGTATCTTCAGCACCAATATTTTGAATGCTTATCTGTGAAAGTGTGGCAGAAAGTATATCTCTTGACGTCATGAATTCAGTATTTTTAGAATTTAACATGGGAGGCGAAGCCAAGACCAAATGTGGTATAAGCAAGAATAGAAAAACCCATGGCTTTATCATCAAAATATGACTACATTAGATTGCATGAACTGATGTTATCATCGTTATTTTCGTTCCGCAATGAACTGACTGGATGCTTATGAGTGCGATTGGTGCAATATTTTCGATTCAAAACAAACCGATTGACGAAGCATCGCTGCAAGCATTGCATCATGGCATGGCTCGTCATGGAAAACATGGTTCAAACACCTGGTTTTCGAACACGTGTGGGCTAACACAACAAAGCTACTACCACACATTAAGCACACAACTCGCGTCCTTTCCATATTTTGATAAAAAGCACAACATTGGCCTTGTTGCTGATGTTCGCTTATCGAATCGAACTGACCTGCACAAATCACTTCACGCCTCTTTTTCACATCAATATTCCGATGCTGAACTTATTATATTGGCTTATTTAACATGGGGTATCGATTTTATACTCCATTTGGTGGGTGAATTTAGTTTAATCCTCTGGGACACAAAATTACATCGTTTCGTGGTTGCTGTGGATCACTTTAATACCCGGCCACTTTATTATTTTTTTAATCAAGATTTTCTGATCATTTCAAGCGTGCTTTCTGCCTTACATCATGTGCCGTGGGTACCACGAGAACCTAATTTAAGTGTGATTGCACGACATGACTTTAAACGTTTTTTATTAGAACCCGGTGAAACATGCTTTAAACATCTTTATTTTTTACCACCGGCCAATCTTTTAATTGCTGATCCCTCGGGTATAAAATTTCACACGTACTGGCGTCCAACGTTAGGAGCGCCTTACGCTTTTAAATCAGATAACGATTTCCAAGAAGCCTTTCACGAGCATTTTTCAAACGCCGTGCATGCAACGGTCGATACCGACCGTCCTGTTTGCTTACAATTGAGTGGCGGTTTAGATTCTTCTGCAATTGCACTTATGGCGGCTAACGTGCTTGGTTTTGAACAAAAGAAATTAATTTGCTTGTCCAACGTTTTGCCTCCTAATAGCCATGATAGCCTAAACGACGAACATGAATACATCGATTTAATCCATGCACCAAACCTTATCAAAGAAACCGTGATCGACCCATGGCGAGGGCCTTTTGATCATTTGGATGCATGCAAAACACACTTGTACACCAGTCCGCAACATTACCAGCACCGCGCGATCAACGCTGCGGCAAGGCGTCATCAAGCATCTGTTGTGTTACATGGCACACTTGCAGAACTCACCACCAGTTATTCTGGCCACGAGCGCTTATCTGAGCTGTTCCATCGCTTACATTGGATAACGTTGATCCGCGAGCTTTTTGCTCACCGTAAAATTTACAAAACATCGTCTCTATCGCTTGCCGCTTTGGTCATACACCCCAAAATTCTCCACGGATATCTTAAAAAACGACAGCACAGTACGCGCCAAAAATTACTGACAGCGAGCTTAATCAACCCAACATTTATTTTAGAGCAGATGACGCCCGATGCGTTGATGTGGCTTGAGCAACAGTTTTTAAAACCTTTGATTTTACACAGCATGAATGCCCGTAAAAACGCCCTGATCCAGATAGAATCTCACCTAAGACATGCCAGCACCTTGTTTACCCAACTGGATGATGGAATTGATTCAGCTCTTTATTTTAGTAATCCTTATTTTGATAAACGCTTAGTCGAGTTTTGCCTCAACATTCCGAACGCCTATCGCTTTAGGCATGGCTATCCTCGCAGTATTATTCGGCTAGGCATGCAAAAATATTTACCCAAAGCCATTGGCCAGCGCATCACAAAATCGCCTTTTTTACCTGATTATCATGTGCGCTATCATCAGCATATGTCAAAAGCACGGGAGGCTATCGAAGCCGTCCAATCACATCCTTTAGTACAACATGTGATTGATGTACCGCGCTTGTTATCATGCCTCAACACCCCTTCGTCTTCTCATGCACTCAGCACAGAAACAAACTTTTTAAATTACTATGTGATCCCACAAGCCGTTTATTTAGCTGTCTTTTTGTCTTCGTTTAGCTGAGCATCTAACCACGTGCCGAATTCATCAAAACACGCCAAATTATCTGGACGCGTTAATTGATAACACGGAATGGCGCTCGCCATGTGCGTCACGTGCTGCAAGTGTAGGTTTAATTTTCCAAGCGCTTTTAACATAGAATAACGGTAGGTATTTCTAATAAGCAATTGGATTTTATCGAAGTTGTATACCGGGGTTTCTTTGATTATACCCTGACGATTGTCTACATGTAATTCATACACACGACTGATTTGAATCGGATGCTTCCACGCATGTTCAATGGGTAATTCAAACTTACCCGGTCGATGACTAATCGGTTGAAGCGCGTCGCTTGACTTACCTAAATACGCAAGCGTATCTGTCCAAAGTTTTGCGCTTGTTGACATGGGCATAAGCTCCATCTGCTGGTCATGAAAACGAACAACGGCTAAATCATCCGTTAAAAACGGATAACCTTTTTGGTTCATGGTGGCAGCCAACGTTGATTTACCTTGTCCTGATGGGCCACAGAACAAAACTGCTTGCCCATGCACAACAATTGCCGAGGCATGTAACACTAAAAAATCATGATATTGAAGTAAGTAGGCTAAAACCGTGCCATTAAGCCAGGTTAAAACGAGCTTAGGTTCACGTAAAGCAGGATCCATATCAATAAAAATGGTATTACTTTTTGCGCATACCTCATAACATGCAACATCTTTAATTTTAAAAAAAAATCGCGCTGCGTCACAATAATAATGCGTAGATGCATCTGGAAAGTTGATACGCTTATGTTTTAATACAATGTTCAACCCGAACGATTCTTTTAACATCTTTATTTATTATACCTTGATGGGTAAATTGTCAAAAGCAGACAACCCAGTTAGAATAAATCCATACTAATGTAACGTAAATGCTTTGATATGAATATAGACTCAACAACCTTACTTAAAAAAGCAACGTCTTGCATTACTGAAGCAGATTTCGGGCATGAAACCGTCCTTCTTCACCTTGAAGATGGAAACTATCATTGCATGAATGCCACCGCTTCTTTGCTTTGGGCGTGGCTAAATGAGCCCATCTCTTCTTCTTCCCTACATCAACGATTAGTCCGTGAATTGGGATATCAGCCAAGTCACGCGGACACCGAGATTTTTCAATGGGTCAACGATGCCTTAGCCAACAAACTACTCGAATTAGTTTCTCCACGTGCGTTTGAAGGATCTGTTGCAATCACAGAACAGAGCATGGATAACCAGCAACCCATCACGCATTATAGTTCGCCCAAAACAACCTTATTTGACGTGCTAACCATCACACAAGGCAATAGCACCGATTTTCAAACCGATAATTTAGAAACAGGATCATAACGATTCACCAAGGATGTGTTAACATGAAAACAATCATTATTGCGATAGCCGGCGCATCCGGTTCAGGAAAAACCACCGTCGCACGAAAAATTCATCAACATTATGGTGATGATCAATGCCTCATCCTTTCTTCCGATAATTATTACAAAGACCAACGTCATCTTTCACAAACAGAACGAGATAAGCTTAACTTCGATCATCCTGATAGCCTTGATTTTGAACTTCTGGCACATCATCTCCAGTTGCTGAAACAAGGTGAAAGCATTGACATGCCCACCTATGATTTTGAAACACATGCCCGTCAAGAACAAACCGTTCGTATTTTACCCAAGCCCATGATGATTATCGAAGGTATTTTGATTTTACATCCCGCATGCCTCACGCGCTTGTATGATACAAAAATTTTTGTGGATGCCGATGCTGATGTATGCTTGGTACGACGTCTTCGACGCGATATCACAGAACGCGGAAGAGCTATGGGAGACATCTTGACGCAATACATCCGGGACGTAAAACCTATGTTTCATACTTATGTCGATCCGTGTAAAGCTTCTGCTGATTTGGTCATTAATACCACAAATTTTTGTGATATCACGCCTGTAGTTATGCATATCGATCATAAAACCGAGACAGCACAACGCGTAGATTTAAGTTTTTTTGCACACGCACATGCTATGACGCCTCAAGCTGAAATATACCAAGGGGATTATACCTATTGGTCTTAACTTCATATTCCCACAACGCACACCAGCTTTATCACCGTCTTATCCCCAGAATGTGTGGATAAAGCCCCCAGGGAAGATTGATGATTAGACACTTAGATGTTAAAATAACACTTTTGATGTAAAGTCTAGAAAAAAATGAAAATAATCAAACTCACGCTATTTATGATAGCCATTTTCTTCTGTGGATTTTGTCATGCTCATGATGCCCGATCAATATTTTATCAAGCATTCGATTTTGCAAAAAATGAATCAGCATTTAAAGACAATATCGATTGGAATCAAATTGAAGAAAAGGGACTCGCGTTTATTGGAGATAAGCCGCTAGCTTGCCGTGGTATTTCAGCAATTAGTCATATTTTAGCACCCGAACTATTTAAATATGATTACCATACGTTTGTCACTGAAAATGGTTTAGACAGTGGTGAATGTCCTTTGTATAAGCCCCATGAAATAAGTGATTATTGGCACGATTGGGTTCAATTAAGCACGGTTAGAAGAGATTTTATTAAAAAAAAGATCGAGACCTTTTGGGGTAAACGATTTGGCGATATTGCATATATCTATATACCCAGCGGCTTTGCCTACAATGATGATGAAATAGAGGCAAGGATTCGCGAAGGAAGAAGTGTTGTTGATAGCTTAAACCTTGAAACTGCAACGGGCATAATTGTTGATTTTCGCCTTAATACTGGGGGAAATTACGTCCCGATGCTGATGAGTCTTGCTAAAATAATCAATCCTGCGACCCTATTTAAATATACACATGGAGAGAGCATAAGAATATCAGAAGATGGTAATACCCTCTTATCTTTAATACCTGGTGAACAAGAAGAAATACTCTATAAAATAAGCTACCTCCCTCCGGTCAACCGAGTGAACCTACCCATCGTAATTTTAATCGATGAGGGAACAGCTAGCTCTGGGGCTATCGCGGCTTTCGCCCTCAAAGAAAATTCAAGTACGAATCAGTTATTAGGCGAAAAAACCAATCCGAGCCTATCCGTGAATGCAAGCTTACAATTAAACGATGGTAACTATTTTAACTTGATGATCTTGAGAATTTTATCACCAACAGGTCTAGAGCAACCGCTATATCTAGACAGTGACATCCATGTAAAACATGATTTTTTCTCAATATTTAGCACCAAGGATGAAAGTATTATACAAGGTATTAATTTAATAAGAGATCGGGTTAGGCGAAATACACGTGGAGAGCGTTATGTCCTTAAATCATGAAACATCTATCATTCAGTTTGAAGATTTTTTAAAAGTTGATATGCGTGCAGGTACCATTCTTGAGGCAAACTTTAATTCTAAAGCAAAAATACCAGCTTATGTTTTAAAGATTGATTTTGGAGAGCTGGGAATTAAAACAAGTTCAGCACAAATCACGGATAACTATAAGCCAGAAGATCTTGTTGGTAAGCAAATTATCGCTATAATGAACTTTCCTCCCAAACGCGTGGCTGGAATCAAATCAGAAGTTTTGGTTCTTGCTTGTGTTTCTCCTACATCAGGCACGGTTTTACTCCATCCGTCGTTGGATGTAAGCGATGGATGCCGCGTGCTATAAATATAAATGTACATGGAAGATTAAACATGAACACAACGCCTCAACGATTTTTATCTCTTGATATCTTTCGTGGCTTAACCGTTGCCATGATGATTTTAGTCAATAGCATTGATGATCAACAGGCTTACTCATGGCTTAGACACTCAAGTTGGAACGGTTGCACCTTAGCCGATCTTGTTTTTCCATTTTTTATATTTATCGTCGGTATGTCAGGCGTACTCTCGATTACAGGCTTAAAAAACAAAGGATTATCAACACAAGACATCTTAAATAAAATTATAAAACGCACAGCGATTCTCTTTTTGATAGGCTTGCTCATCAATGCATTTCCTCATCATTTTGATCTGACCTCGATTCGCTTATTCGGTGTTTTACAGCGCATTGCTATCTGTTATTTTTTTGCCTCACTGCTCTTTCTCACCTGTCGTGCACAAACACACATCATCATCCTAACCAGCTTATTGGTGGCCTATTGGCTCGTCATGATTTTAATCCCCGTACCCGGTTATGGCGTACATAACTTAACTCAAGAAGGAAACTTTGCTGCCTACCTCGATAGATTATTTATTCCAGCCCAGCATTTATATACGAAAAATTTCGATCCAGAAGGTATCTTCAGTACACTTCCTGCCATTGCAACCGCCTTGCTTGGCAATCTGCTGAGCATGTGGCTTCTGACACCCAACCCTCAAACCCGGCGGTTACATGGCATGATCCTTGCCGGGAGCGTGGCCATGATACTTGGCTGGTTGTGGGGGGTTAGCTTTCCCATCAATAAAGCAATCTGGTCAAGTTCTTACGTCTTATGGACGTCTGGAATCGCCCTGCTCCTGTATGCCTTAGTTTACTGGTGCGTTGAAATGCACCGTTGGCATTCATGGCTTAAACCGTTTGAAATTTTTGGCAAACATGCACTGATTGCATTTGTACTTCATGTTTTATTTTTAAAACTACAGGCAAAACTCTTTGTTCATACGCCAGCAGGTGGGCTCATCAATTTACGTGATTTTCTTACGTTGCATCTCTTTCCTCATGTTGCTTTGTCTCATGCTGCATTTCTTTATGCCTTAGCATGCGTCGCATTTTGGCTGATCGTTATACTTGCTTATGATCGCGCGAAGCGCTGGACTAAAGTAGAAACATAACTACTTTCGTGCTATACTATCTACATCTACACGAGTGAAGCAAAAATTTATTATGCGAGGTTGATATGACCATAACAACGATTAGCAGCAGAGAATTCAATCAAGACGTTAGTAAGGTAAAACGTGCGTCTTCACGTGGCCCTGTCTTTATTACTGACAGAGGCCGACCGGCGCACGTTTTATTAACAATAAAAGATTATCAAAATCTTACAAAAACAAAAGAGAGTATCGTTGAACTTCTAGCCATGCCTGATGCGGCTAACATTGATTTTGAACCACCCAAATTAAATAAGACACTTTATCAAAAAGAGGACTTGAAATAATGTATCTACTGGATACCAACGTGATTTCTGAGTTAAGAAAAGCAAAATCAGGAAATGCCCATGAAGGCGTCATTTCATGGGCTAACAGCATCCCCGTATCTAACCTTTTTTTGTCGGTTATGACTATTTTAGAGCTTGAAACCGGTATATTACAGATAGAGCGGCGTGATGTATCTCAAGGATCCGTCTTACGAACATGGCTTTCCATGCATGTTTTACCAGCATTCAATGATCGCATTTTGCCTCTCGACACGGCTGTTGCAGCACGCTGCGCAAGACTCCATGTCCCTAATCCAAAATCAGATAGAGATGCAATCATCGCAGCAACAGCTTTAGTTCATGGGATGACCGTTGTTACACGAAACGTTGCTGATTTTGATAAAACAGGCGTAGATATCATAAATCCTTGGGGATCTGATTAACTTTAGCCCTCATTTTTTCTTGCCACGTTTGTAACATCACATAAAACGACGGGACAAAAACAACGGCAAGACACGTAGAAGCAAGCATCCCACTGCTAACCGCAATACCTATGGAGCGCCGTGCATTGGCACCTGCGCCACTGGCAAACACCAACGGCATCATCCCTAAAATAAACGCAAACGATGTCATCAAAATAGGACGGAAGCGCTTTTTGGCGCCAATGAGTGCCGCATCAATAATGGATTTTTTATGAATCTCGCGCTCTTCTCGTGCGACTTCGACAATCAAAATCGCATTTTTAGCGGCAAGTGCTATGAGTAATAAAATACCGATTTGCGTGTACATATTATTCGATATTTTCAAAAGCAGTAGCACGGCAACCGTTCCAATCAATGCCAGTGGCACACTGAATATCACCGCTAAGGACGTAATCCAATTTTCATACTGACCCGCCAAAATTAAATACACCAGCACCAACGAAAGCAAAAAGATGTAATAACTCATGTTACCCGTTAATTTTTCTTGATACGCGGTACCGGTCCATTCAAACGACATCCCTGTCGGCAAAATTTGCTTGGCTAATTTTTCAAGCACATCAATTGCCTGCCCCGAACTGTAGCCCGCACCAGCCATGCCATAAATATTACTTGAGGGATACAAATTATAAAGCGATATAATCGATGGCCCAACAGCCGGATACATGTTGGTGAGTGTGCCCAAAGGCACCATTTCTTGTTTATTATTGCGTACATAATAATTGCGTACATCATCAATCGTCATACGTGAATTGGCGTCAGCCTGTACATAGACTTGGAATACTTGGCCAAATTTCGCAAAAAGATTCACAAACGAAGAACCTAAATAGGTTTCTAACACGCTCGTTGCATCACCCAGACTCACCCCCAAAGATTCAGATTTCTGTCGGTCGATGGGCGCTAAAAGTTGCGGTGCACTGGCTCGAAACGACGTCATCAAATTTTTGAGCTCAGGCTGCTTTCTTGCATAATCTAACAGCTCCTCGGTTGCGCTTTGTAATTTTTGATAATCAAAACTTCCATCTTGAAGTTCAATTTGCATTTGAAAACCGCCTGATAATCCTAGCCCTTGAATCGGCGGCGGTACCAAGACCAAGACTTGCGCATCGAGCGTTTGTGCTGCAATCTCGTTTAATTTTTCATATAGGGTTTTAAGATCGCCGTTTTTGCCACGGTTCGACCAATCTTTAAAAATAATATAGACCGCGCCGCCATTCGCAAGCGTTGCGTTATTATCCAACAACGAAATGCCATCGATACCAATCACGTTTTCAACGGCTTCAATCTTTTTTGCCTCACGTGTTAATTGCTGGATCAGTGCTTGGGTACGTTCTAACGATGCGCCATCCGGTAATTGGACATTGAGCATCATGTAACCTTGATCTTCTATTGGAACAAAACCTGTAGGAATACGCGTGAGCCCGATGATTGCAAGCAACACGAATCCCCCGCCAACTAAACAAACTTTACCACTATGATGAATCATTTGCTCAATATAGCTACCGTAACGTTTTTCTAATGGATAATAAACATGGTCAAACGCACGAAAAACAAGATTTTTAGGCTTCTTATTTGATACCACGACAGGCTGTAACCACATTGCACACTGCACGGGCTTCAAACTCACCGCATTTATCGCACTAATAAACGCCGTAGCTGCAATCACCAAGGCAAATTGAGCATACATAGCACCCGTCAATCCCGGAATAAAACCTGCTGGTACAAACACAGCCATCAACACCAGAGTAATACCAACAATAGGCCCCATCAACTCCGACATCGCCAAAATAGACGCTTGTTTTGGCGTGTGCTTTTGCTCAATTTTTTGAGTCACTCCTTCCACAATCACAATCGCATCATCAATGACAATCCCGATTGCGAGCACCAGCGCGAACAACGTTAATAAATTAATTGAGTAACTTAAAATAAGCATGGCAAAAAAGGCACCAATAATCGTCACCGGTACGGTGGTCGCAGGAATGAGTGTGGCGCGTGAGTTTTGCAAAAATAATAAAATGACCAATAAAACTAAAAAGCCGGCTTCATAGAGCGTATGATAAACTTCATGAATGGATGCATTCACAAACATCGTCGTATCGAAAGGGATCGCGTATTCAATACCTGGCGGAAAGCTTTTGGCCATGTTAGCCACGGTTTTTCGGACATCTTCAGCTACATCTAATGCATTGGCTTCTGGCAATTGATAAATAGCGATCGCCGCTGTTGGCTTATTATTTAACGTAGCAAATTGGTTATAACTCGACGCGCCTAACTCAACCCGCCCAACATCACGTATTCGAATGGTTTGAGCACTACGGGTTAATTTGCTATTCGTCAATTTTGCGGTTTGATTGGGATTGATGGCATCACTTCTGACAATAATATCAGCAAATTTATTGGGATCTTCAATTTGACCTGGTACATTCACCGTAAATTGATACGCTTGCTGACCGGTGGTTGGGTTGCCGCCTACTTGGCCTGCGGAGATTTGTTTGTTTTGATTTTTAATCGCATCCAACACATCACTTGGATTAAGCGAGTAGGCATACATTTTTTTGGGATCAAGCCATACGCGCATGGCATAATTACCTGCACCAAAAACGGCGACATTGCCAACACCCGGTAAACGCGCCAATTCATTTTGCATATTAATCGTTGCATAATTATTTAAAAACAAACCATCATATTGATTGTTTTTGGCCGTCAACGTCACAAACTGTAAAATAGCGGTTGATTTTTTTTGAACGACGACGCCTTGTTTTTGTACAGGATCGGGCAATTGCGCCATAGCGGCCTGCACACGGCTTTGCACCAAGACCTGTGCAAAATTCATGTCGGTTCCTATCTTAAACGTGATGATCAGTGAATAATTACCGCCATTCGTACTGGTCGATTGCATATACAACATATCTTCGACGCCATTGACTTGCTTTTCTATCGGCAGCGCGACGGTCTTAATCAGCGTTTTTGAATCGGCCCCTGGGTAATTGGTTGTGACTTGGATCGTGGGTGGCACAATTTCAGGGTACTGTGAAATAGGTAACACCTTCATGGCTATTAATCCCAAAAACACAATCACAATCGCAATCACATTGGATAATATGGGGCGCTCAATAAAAAATTTAGAAATCATGCGGTTTTCTTCTTATGATCAAATATTGGGTTAACTAACTTACCGTCCGATGCACGCTGAAGACCCTTAACAATCACGTGATCCGTTGATTGAATACCACTTGCTATCGCCTGAATACCGTTTTCAAGCGGCCCTAAAACAACACGTTTTAAAACAACGCGGTTATCTGAGTTAACCGTCAAGAGATAAGGCCCAACTTGATCATATTGAATCGCGGTATCAGGTACGGTTAATCGAGGCTCGGGTGAATTCACCGCAATTTTTATTTGCACAAACGAACCCGGCAGCAAAGCGTATTCTGTATTCGGCAATAATGCTCTAAATTCTAATGTTCCGGTTGAGGCATTAAGTCCCGTGTTAATAAAATCGATCTTGCCTTTAAATTTATAATTTTCACCTGAGGGAAGATTAATCTCAACAGGCACTTCCCGAATGACTTGCTCATCAATATTTTGCTCTTTCATCACAGCTCTTAAGCGAATCAAATCAATTTCGTTTAAATTAAAATAAACATAAATAGGATCCAATTGCTCAAGCGTTGCCAAAACAGTTGCTTCACCGTGACCCACTAAATTATGTTTATCCACTAAATGCCGGCCAATACGGCCATCAAACGGTGCCTTAACCTGTGTATAGCTTTGGTTAATTTGAACAAGAATTAAATTTTCTTCAGCTTCCGTCACATCCGCGGCTGATGCTTGACTTTTGGCCAACCATTTTTCAACATTACTTTTAGATGTTGCGTTTTGTTTATACATACGTTGCTGACGTGCATACTCGATAGCATCATACGTATGGGTTGCTTTTTTTGAAGCAAGCTTAGCTTCTGCTTCGATAACTTTGGCGCGATACGGCTCAGGCTCAATCAAGAATAATATCGCCCCTTGCTTAACAAACGTACCGTCAATAAAGTTAATTTTATCGAGAAAACCTTCAACACGTGCAACCAAATCAACCGCATGAAACGCAACTGTATTGCCGGTTTGAATCACATATTCAGACATCGCTCTTGAAACAGGCTGCTGGGTTTGTACGGTTGGCAAAGGAATTTTAACGGTTCGATATTTTGATGTGTAATAATTTACAATATTGATGATCAATAAAATAATTAAGATCATACGTGTGATGCGTTTAAATTTTTCTGCCTTGGCTGAATTCATGCTTATCACCATGTAGGAAAATAAAGGGTTTTAAATTGTGCGTATTTTGTTTCGGGCACTTCATGATTCTGTTGCAGCAACAACTTACCCCAGTTGGTTCTTTTTGCCATGTCACGCTTAATCGTTTCGGGTATGTAGTCATGATTTTCCCGAATTTGCCAGCCACCACCCAATGCGCGATACAAATTCACCAGCGATTTAGGCAGTTCGGCACGGGCGTTCACGAGAGCGGTTTGCGTGTAAAATTGCTGTTGTTGCGCATACAACACGGATGTATAGCCTGTTTCACCTTCTTTGTATTGAATCAACGTGAGTTGTGTCGCCTTCATGGCTGCACGAACGGCATCTTCATAATGTTTGACGGCTTTTTTAGTTTCGGTGTAGCGTGTTATGTTATCTTGCACTTCTTGCTGTGCAATTAAAATAATATTTTGATAATGAAGTAATTTCTCTTGAAACAAAGCATCTTGTGTACGCACCATGTTGGTGATTTGTCCATAATTCAATATAGGCCAATTAAGCCCAGGCCCAATCGTCGTATTACGATTTGACCAATTGAACATCTCTGACAACGTCGCGCCACTGATTGTATTTCCCGCAAAATAAAAACTCCCACTTAAAGAAAAAGCCGGAAAAAGCTCAGCCTTGGTCGCACCAATGGTCTCTGAGTGCATGATGGCATCAAAACGTGCTTGACGCACATCGGGCCGCCGAATGAGCATTTCGCGTGGAATACCTACCTCGACAGCCTCAGGTGCTTTAGGTATGCCATGGTGTTGATGAAGCAGTGCTTCGATATCATTCGGCACCATGCCAAGCAACACAGCAAGCGCATCTTTTTGTATTTGCTGTTGGCTGATAAGTTCCGGCAATCTGGCTTTGGTTTCGGCCAATTGCGTTTTAGCTTCTTCGACATCACGTAAGCTTGCAGCCCCGGCTTGATAACGCGACATGGTTAATGCGAGACTGGTTTCTTGGAGTGTAATATTTTGTTGTGTGATACGAATCAGGGATTCACTTCCCCGAAAGCCTATATACGTGTGTGCAATATCTGATATGAGTGAAACCAAAGCTTGATCGTAAGCTGCAACCGATGACAAAAAACTTGCATCACGGGAACGCACCGAGCGGCGAAACTTTCCCCAAAAGTCCGTTTCCCAGTTGGCCGAAAAACCGAGCAATGCGGCATCAAAACCACTGGGCAGCACATCTTGTAAATACGAACCCCCAATACGATAGTTTAAATAATTACCGTTCATGGTTTGTAATTGAGGATAAAGCCCACCAACAGATTTCGCCAACTGTGCACGCGCTTGTAATATGCGCATACCCGCCATATGCAGCGTTAAGTTATTATGGTAGCCATGATAGATAAGTTGTGTCAGATTAGGATCATCAAAAACATCCCACCATTTATCTTGTTTGAATTCTTTTTCTTTGACTGATTTGTCTTTTTTTGCCCAATGCTTGGGAGTATTAATTTGGGGCTCTTTGTAATCGGGGCCAACCATACAAGCCGTGAGAAATAAGCATGCTAATACCGCAATATTTTTTGACATCATGAGTTGGCAAATTAAAAACGTCCCTTTTCATCCATACTAACATGTAATTTCTATTTAGGAAGCGCTAAAAACTCTGCAATATCAACAATACGATAAAAATAACCCTCTGTAGAAACCGATGATGTAACACCCCCTAGATGAAACACAACAGGTATACTTGCAAACCCTCTTGGCACGTTTAACGCCTGAATTTTATCCTTCACTTGCTCAATAATAGCCACACCAAGCTCTTGACGCTTAAATTTAAATTCACAGATAAATAAGTTTTTCGTTGTTGTTTGTATCAGATAATCAATTTGACATCCTTGTTGCGTGGCTGTTTTAAATTGCCTAAAAGGACCATCTGACACGACATCACTGGCAGGTATGCCCAGAGCTTTTAATATTAATGTTCGGTTTTGTAATAATAACTGCTCGAGTTGCAACCCCATGTGTGCATCAAATCCGGGTAATGTTGATAATGGAGCGTCTTGGTAAGCACCTAAATTTATTTGATTCATGTGGGGCTCGATTAATTTTAAGTAAAACCGCATATAAGGATCGGAGATACGATATAAGCTTTTTTTCAGTGGCTTTGTGGTTTTAAACGACCATAAATTTTGCTTACTTACGAATCCTGCTGTGCTCAAGTGCCCCATAAGTTTACTGAGTGTTCCACTATGTGCAAACTCAATCGACTCACGTATTTCGGCGAGTGTTTTCATGCCATCTTTAAGAGCATTCAGAATTTTTTTGTACGTTGTGCCTTTACCATGAAACAAATCATGGACAATACGCTCAAATTCTAAAACCAATAAACCATGTTTTTCAAAGCATAACTGCTTAATCAGCTCATCGGCGGTTTGTCCTGGTGAAATTTGTTCTAAATACCAAGGAACACCGCCTAGAATGCTCAAAATTTTATACATATCATACGTGGAACCTTGATATTTCGAGGCTTTTAAAAGCTTTGCACTTTCAAGTATTGTGAGTGGCTCTAACGTCATGCTTAAATTAATTCTTCCAAAAAATGCCGTACTCTTTAAAATATTGTCTTCAATCCATGTCGAAACTGATCCACAAAAAACCATCACAATCGATAATGTCTGTTGATCCCACCACGCTTTGAGTTTTGGAATAAAGCTTGGATCGTGAGCTCCCATCCAAGATATTTCATCAAATAAAATAATATCACCTGGGCTTAGATACTGATTTAAATACTCAAAAGCATCACTCCAGTCTTGAAATGTAAAAGGCGATGTATTGAGTCGCGTTGCTAATTGCCTGGCAAAATGATCGCGTTGGCTTTGATCACTCATGCCGTCCTGCGGCGCAAGACCCGAAAAACTCCATAATGTATTTTTCGGATGTTTTGATGCAAATTCAGCGATAAGGCGGCTTTTTCCAATCCTTCGCCTGCCTTTAACCACCACTAAACCAGGCGTTTGTTTTTTATGTAAATCTTCTAAACGCGCTAATTCACGCTCACGGCCAATAAATATTTGCAAAACCAACGCCTCTTTTTATGCTCAACTTAAATAAAACTATATAATGAGCAAAAAATAAAGTAAATATTAAATGCTCATCTTGATGTTTTTTATATATTGAGCATTGATAAAATATCCTTGCCTTCACTCCATGAATTTTTCTTTACCATAGAGGGCGCTTGTCTTACTATACGTAAACAAAAATACAAAAATCACCAAGGAAGTATTTATGAATATTCTCATTGCAGGCGCCTCGGGTTTTATTGGGCATGAGCTGGTGAACACCTTGCATGTTAACCATAAAGTCACGGTTTTAGGACGTAATAAACAAAGCTTATTCCAACAATTTTCTAAAATAGCGGCCTGCCATGATTGGGGTGAGCTTCATACATTAAATGCAAACGACTATGACGCCATCATCAATCTTTGCGGTGAAAATATTGCCAATTCACGCTGGAGCGATACGGTCAAAAAAAACCTGATTGTCTCGCGTGTTGAAACAAGTGAAAAGTTGATTAACTGGTGCATCAGTCAAAACGCGAAGCCTCACTTTATTTGTGCGAATGCCATCGGTATTTATGGTGTTCAAGCATCTGATGACACAACATCGTTGGATGAAAACACGCAAATTAATGCAAACAATCCTCCTGATTTTCTGACGGAGATTTGTGTCAAATGGCAAGAAGCGCTTAAGCCTGCCATAGATTACGGTATGCCGGTCACCACAACACGGTTTGGTGTCGTCTTAAAAAAACAGCAAGGCATGCTAAAAAAACTTTTCCCAAGCTTTTTTGTCGGACTAGGAAGCCTTGTGGGTGACGGAAAACAATGCTTATCATGGGTTCATGTGGATGATGTGGTGGGCGGACTTATTTTTCTTTTAAAGCATCCTGAATTAACCGGCCCGTTTAATATCACCTCACCCAATCCAGTCAGCCAAGCAACCTTTGCTCGCGCACTTGCAAAAGCCATGCATCGTCCTTTGTTTTTAACCATGCCAGCTTTTCTTGTAAAACTATTATTCGGTGAAATGGGTGATTATTTACTACTCAAGGGCCAACGTGTGCTGCCTACGCGTTTGCTTGAAGCTGGATATACGTTTTCTCATCCCGACTTATGCGAAGCGCTAGAATATGATTTTCATCAAGCATAACAAGCTGGAATTTTCAGTTTCACTCGCGGTGACTTAAACTCATGATCCAATCTTGGTGCTATGGGAACGGTTATGGTGGAAAAAATAAGTCTTACGGATTTAAGCCTCTTGAACACAACCCGAACTTTATTGTAAAATATGTACAAATTTTTCATACTTTTCGGGCAAATCATTTTGGTCAACATCACCACAACACCCATACAGTGCTCTACTAAAGCACCTAATCCAGCGCAAAAGCGCTTTAATACATTAACCAAAGGATTACAGCGCGATAAAGCACAGTTACATCAGTGGTTGGAAGCGCATAGCCAATTAAAAACCGAGTTGGCGCAAAAAATTATTCCATTATCCCAAGAAATTAACGCGATGCAGCTCAACATGCTCATCATGCTCGATCAATACCATAGCAACAGCAACACAGCACTAACCGTTAAACAGCAAGAAAAGCTGTATACGTTTATCCAAGGCCTGGCTGATACCTGTTTGTGCTTTGATGAATCGGGGGTTGCCGAAGAAATACACGACCGTTATAACGAGATGTCTGTGGCTGAAATTAAGCATGAGCAAGAAGCCATGCTAAAATCTGGACTGGAAGATTTGTATGATATCAACTTAGGGGAAGACTTCGACTTTGGCTCTGAAACGGCCTACGCTGATTTCTTGGGTGCAGTCAACGGTAAGAAAAAACAAAGATCATCCGCTCAAAAAAAAGTAAAAGAAACAAAAGTGTCTGACAACGAAATCATGGAAAACCAGTCCATCAAAGAAATTTTCAGACAGCTCACAAAAGTCTTGCACCCCGATAGAGAAATGGACGAAGCGAAAAAAGCACAAAAAAGTGTATTAATGCAACGTGCAAACCTTGCTTATAAACAAAATGATCTCCTCGCTCTTTTAGAATTACAGTTTGAAAGAGAACAATTTGAACAAAAAGAACTTAATTCTCTTGCCAATGAAAAGCTACTTGCCTACAACCGAATGCTGCAACGCCAACGCAAACAAATCAAAGAAGAAATAGCGATCCTAAAACAACGTATCAGCCATGATATTCAGATGCCTCCTTTTTATTTTTATGATGCGCCTGAGCATGCGTTTGCTTACCTTAACCAAGAAGCACGCAATATGAAAGCATCAAAATCACAACTGGCTGAAGAACTGGAAATTTTTTCTGATATAAAGTCCTTGAAACGATGGCTCAATACCCTAAAAAAATCCCAGATGAAGGCAAACGAACACAGCTCGATTGATGAAATCATGGAAGATCTTTTTAGTTTTTAATCAAAAAATAATTACGTTTACTGCTATAATCATAAAAAAAGGACTTTATGATGATGCAGAAACGATGGCGTGTATTTTTAAGTTTTTTCTTTTTACTCTCTGTGTCCACAATGACATGCTCTGCTACCGTGGCAGACGATTCAACCCCCAAATTTTTTGATGTAACCCAGGGAAATCAACAGTTTGATGAAATTTCATTACAATTAGCCACCAAAAACATCCATATTCAAACTTTGAGCCAAGCCATCGAGCGCTTAAGTCAACTCGCTGGCGAAGCCGATCTTTGTGTTCAAAAAACCGAAGAAGAAATCAAGGCATTAAATCTTCAAATTCAAACCATCACCGGTGCCGCTGCTGGCAAAAAAACTTCAACCAATGTTGATACGAAGTATCTGGAAAATCAACGTGCTGAATTAAAGCAAACACAAGCCAATTGTCGATTATTTTTTATCCGCTCAGGTGAGGCCATCAAGGCTTATCGTAATACGCTTTTATCGACTCAAAAAAAGATGACATTTACAAAAGGTGAGCATCTTGTGACAAAAATGAATCGCCTATCAACTGATCTAGAAAAAATGACTATCCCAACATTCAATACAGCGTCGTTAGAAAATAGCGTTGATTACCCATTATATGCAGCACTTATTTTTATCTTCGCTCTCGTGTTTAACTGGCGGTTAAAACCGTTCATGCATCAAACAAGCATCGTGCAATTTATCGTAAATATCGGACTCATTTTTTTTATTTTATGCGTTTCGACTTTTTTAATCCTAACAGACAAATTCTTCAGCGAAGCTGAACATACTATTATTTTTCAACATGCGGTACTCACCTCGTTGGTCTATTTAACGTTTGTATTCCTCTACCGGTTTATTTTTGATTTAAAATGGTTGCCACGAACATTAATTTGGAAAAATTTCAACCTTACGGCTTTAAAAAAATTAGGCCTTGTCATTTCAACCCTTTATTTTGTTCATATGTTTGGGTTGGACTTATTATCGCTCTTTTCTGCCTCTCAAAATTTAATACAATTATTCAAAGAGACACTATTAATCGCTTCTTTGATAACCCTCGTGTATTTTACATTATCTTTTTATCAATCGAATAGTCAACGACTTGAAAAACATGTTGCTCGAACCTTCGTTTATAAAATCTTAGGTTTGATTGTTGTTTGTTTTTTGTTGCTTGATTTTCTTGGTTATTCTGTTTTAGCGATCACAACATCTTACGTTTTATTTTCTTTATTGCTCACAAGTATCTTGGGTACGGTATTATTTTTATGTATCAGCAAAGCTTACGGAATGCTCAATAATAAGCAACATGTTCACTATTATTTAAAAAAATTCTTGGGTTATTCCAAAAAGAAACCGCTGGTTGAATTTATTTTGCTTAAAATCATCGGTCAAATTATGGTGATCGTTGGCATGACGTTTTTGTTTGCTCAATTAATCGGTGAAGCCAGCTATTTTTTAGATACCTTTTTAGATAAAGTTTATTCTGGCTTTAAAGCGGGAGGCATGATGATTGTTCCGGCTCAATGGCTGATTGGATTATTAACGTTTTGTTTTTTATCGCTTTTTTCACGCCATATTGCAGCTAACATCAGTCGAAACCAACAGTTTGGAGGAGCAGAAGAAAAACAAGTCGCACTTGCTTCGATCGTGATGTATGTCGGCTTTGCTATCGCTATCCTTTTTGGCTTGTTATTAGCCGGTTTTAACTTCACAAGCCTTGCTATCATCGCGGGCGCTTTGTCTGTAGGTATAGGCTTAGGTTTACAGTCGATTGTTAATAATTTTTTATCAGGCCTCATTCTTTTAATCGAGCAACCGATAAAACCCGGGGATAGAATTAAGATTGATGGTATTGAAGGCTTTGTTAAGAAAGTGAGTATTCGCTCAACACAAATCGTCACACCATCCAAAGAAGATATTATCATTCCTAACTCTGATCTAATTACTCACCATGTGACGAATTACATGTTTTCTGACAAATATTGGAGGGTCAACTGCCCCGTTGGTGTCGCTTATGGCAGTGATACGGCTAAGGTCTGTCAGGTACTCATGGATGTCGCTCTCGCTAATCCTGAAGTCGTGAGAACACCATCGAACAAACCCGTAGTCTTATTTCGCTCATTTGGTGATAGTGCGTTGTTATTTGAACTATGGTGTTTAATTAAAGACGTTAACAGTAAATTTGTCGTTACTAGCGAGTTAAATTTAGCCATTGATGAAGCGTTTCGAAAAAATAATATTTCTATCGCCTTTCCACAGCAAGACGTGCATATAAAATTTGACCAAGAAAATCTGCCGTGGAATAAAAATGATTGAAAGCGTGCTTACTCGCCTTCAATCATCCCAAACACCTGCTGTATGCGTGCATCCAAATCATCAGGAACCACGCCCCCGCCTTGAGCGAGATCATCACGGCCACCGCCTTGGCCACACAAGGCTTTGACAAACACACCCGCTTTGGGTAGGCCTTGCTCAAGTAACGGCTTGCTTACGCTGGCAATGACATGCATTTTATCTTGCAACACGCCAATTAAAACCAAAACCACATGGCCTTGGCTGGATTTAAGCTGCTCAAGCATGCTGCGTAAATCAGCTGGATCCACACCATCAAGCCGTTTAATTAACACATCAACACCTTGAATTTGCTTAAATTCAGCCAATAATGCACGTCCTGAGTCAGCAGCGGCTTGCTGTTTTAAATGATTGAGCTCCCTTGTTTGCTGCTTGGAAGCATCGAGCGCTTGTTGTAATTTTTGAGGCGCTTCGTCCGGCGTGGCTTTTAACAAGCTCGCCATAGTGCTTAAGTACGCGAGTTGCTGATTAGTCCAATCAAGTGCATACGAACCGGTCATAAAATCAACACGACGCACACCACGTGCGATCCCATATTCTGCTGTGATTTTAAAAAGCCCCAGATCACCCGTACGTCGCGCATGCGTGCCACCGCACAGTTCTTTTGAGAACTCACCCATGGTAAGCACACGCACATCATCACCGTATTTTTCACCAAACAGTGCGACGGCACCGTCTTTCATCGCATCATCCATCGACATGACGCGAGTATCAACATCAGCATTTTTACGAATCTCAGTGTTCACACGCGCTTCAACTTCGGCCAATTGTGCTGGCGTTAATGCTGCATCATAGGCAAAGTCAAATCGTGCACGCTCAGCATCGACCAGGGAGCCTTTTTGTGACACGCTTTCACCCAAGATTTGCTTTAACGCTGCATGCAACAAATGTGTTGCGGTATGGTTTAAGCGTATGGCCTCGCGACGCGCATGATTAATTTCTGCCCTAACGATCTCTTGAAGCTTAAGCTCACCTTGAACAAGCTCACCTTCATGAACAATCGCCTGCCCCACACGCTGCGTGTTCTCTACACGAAATAACACATCACTCGATAATAATCCACGCAACTCGCCTTGATCACCCACTTGACCACCACTCTCCGCATAAAATGGTGTGGCTGCTAATACGACCGATGCGCGTGTTCCTGCCGTAATACGCTCAACCACGTGACCCTCGGCACGTAAAGCAAGCACCCTGCTTTCACATGTATTTTGGGTATAGCCTTCAAATACCGAAACATCGGTCAACGGCACCATCTCGTTATAATCCACACGAAAACTACTTGCAGATTGTGATAACTCACGTTGTCGCTTCATGCAGACTTCAAAACCTGGAAGATCAACTTGAATGCCCTGCTCTCGCAAAATATCTTGTGTTAAATCTAACGGAAAACCATACGTATCATAAAGTTTGAACGCCACTTCACCCGAAAGTGTCGTATTCGCAATATTAGGCAACGCTTCTTGTAATAACTTCAAACCGTGATCCAACGTTTTTGCAAATTGCACTTCTTCTTGCAGCAAGATTTTTTTAATCATGCTCGCTTGTTCAGCAAGCACAGGGTATGCAGCACCCATCTGATCAACCAGCGCATCCACTAAAAGGGTCAAGAAAGGCGTAGGCAGCTCTAACCGATGCCCGTGACGTACAGCTCGACGAATAATACGCCGCAGCACATAGCCTCGGCCTTCGTTACTAGGTGTCACGCCATCAATCATTAAAAATGCCATGGCACGAATATGATCAGCAATCACGTTTAACGATGTATGTACCAATGGAATGGACGCAGGATGCTGAGATAAGCCTTGAATCGCTTGTTTTAAAAATTTGAACGTATCGGTATCGTAATTGCTTTGCACGTGTTGCATCACTGCCGCAAGACGCTCAAGCCCCATACCGGTATCAATCGAAGGCTTTTCAAGCGCATGCAACACGCCGTCAGCATCACGGTTGTACTGCATAAACACCAAATTCCAAATTTCAACATAACGATCGCCATCAGCATCGGGTGAACCCGGTGGGCCACCGACGACTTCTGGACCATGATCGTAAAAAATTTCGGTACAGGGACCACATGGGCCTGTATCCCCCATCGACCAAAAATTATCATCTTCGCCACAACGTGAAAAACGGGCTGGCGACACACCGATTTCTTTGTGCCATATTGCAGCTGCTTCATCGTCTTTTTCATACACGGTGATCCACAAACGCTCTTCTGGAAGCTTTAAGATATTCGTTAAAAAATCCCAGGCATAATGAATCGCTTCGCGCTTAAAATAATCACCAAAACTAAAATTACCGAGCATTTCAAAAAACGTATGATGACGTGCCGTATAACCCACTTGATCTAAATCATTATGCTTACCACCGGCACGAACACAGCGCTGCACACTCACCGCGCGCGAATAAGGGCGTGATTCAAGCCCCAAAAATACATTTTTAAACGGAACCATACCCGCATTCACAAACAAAAGCGTTGGATCGTTATCTGGAATCAGTGAAGCCGACGCCACCTCTTCATGCTGATGATGTTTAAAATAATCTAAAAAAGCTTGTCGTATTGCTGCACTGTTCATCATAATACCTAAAAAAATACCTAAAAAAATACCTAATAATTACTCTCTGCTTCGAGCGCTTCAAACACCGAACGAACCGTCGCGTCGGCAAAGCCTCGATAACGTAAAAATTGCCATTGTTTTTGTCGCGCTTTATTGGGCGCATCCAACCTATCGACCAAACCCTGGGAAGCAGCAAATTTTTTCATCCAAACAGCTAAGGCTGCAGCCACCCAGTCTATTTCTTGATTTATTTCATCCAACACATGCTCAATGATATCAGCTGCAACACCGTCATGCTGAAGTAGCTGTTGAATCATCACCGGACCGTAACCTCGCGCAATACGCGACCTGCACGTCGCTTCAGCAAATCGCGTATCACTTTGTAAATTAAGGCGCTGACAATCCTCGAGAGCTCTGGCAATCGCCTGCTCATCGAAGCCTCGTTGGGCTAACTTTCGCTGCAGTTGCTGCACACTATGCTCACGTTTAGCAAGCAAGCCCACAGCAACGTCATACGCTTCACGCATCCATCAACTCAAGTGATTCAGGCTCATCTGATTTGGGTTTCAAGGCAGGATTTTCAAAATATGCCGTTCGAATACGCGCTTCTAAATCAGCGGCAATCTCAGGATTTTCTTTCAAGAATACGCGAACGTTTTCTTTGCCTTGCCCAATTTTATTTTTATTGTAACTGTACCATGCTCCTGCTTTTTCGATAAAACCAAGCTCGGTGGCTAACGCAATAATTTCGCCTTCACGTGAAATACCTTCGTTATAAAAAATCTCAAACTCGGCTTTCTTAAACGGTGGCGCCACTTTATTTTTAACCACTTTGACACGTGTTTCACTACCTAAAATATCATCGCCTTTTTTAATGGAGCCGATACGACGAATATCCAAGCGAACGGACGCGTAAAATTTAAGCGCATTGCCACCGGTGGTGGTTTCGGGACTGCCAAACATCACCCCAATTTTCATGCGAATCTGATTAATAAAAATAACGAGTGTATTGGATCGCTTAATATTCGCTGTTAGTTTTCGAAGGGCTTGCGACATCAATCGTGCATGTAAACCCACATGTGAATCACCCATGTCGCCTTCAATCTCAGCTTTAGGTGTTAATGCAGCAACCGAGTCAACCACAATCACATCCACAGCAGCTGAGCGTACAAGCATATCCGTGATTTCAAGTGCTTGCTCACCCGTATCAGGTTGTGAAATTAAAAGATTGTCGACATCGACACCTAAACGCTTGGCATAACTTGGGTCTAATGCATGCTCCGCATCCACAAATGCTGCCGTGCCACCATGCTTTTGGCATTCGGCAATCACTTGTAACGTTAACGTGGTTTTACCTGAAGATTCTGGCCCGTAAATTTCGACCACACGCCCTTTTGGTAAGCCGCCTATGCCAAGTGCAATATCTAAACCTAAAGAGCCGGTTGAAATGGCTTCAATATCTGGTAACGCCGTACCATCACCCAAACGCATCACCGAACCTTTTCCAAATTGACGCTCAATTTGCGAAAGTGCAGCACTTAAGGCTTTTTGCTTATTGTCTTCCATTCGTTCACCTGTAAAAATAGATCATCAAGAGGTAGGATCCCGATTATCACATACCTCCCCCGTAGCCGCAAAGGTAGGACACCATGAATCAGCCTGTTTGGATGCAAAAAAATTCTGAAATCATAAACAAAACTCAGATGATGCGCTTTTTGCGCCTGCTCGAAAAAAAATACGCGTGTACGCTGCCAGACTATGCAGCCCTGCATGCCTGGTCTATTCAACATATCGCCCTGTTTTGGGAAGAACTCGCACATTTTTTCAATATAAACTTTGAAACACCTCCCAAGCATATTTTTAAACCAGGCAAGCACATGATGGATGCCACCTGGTTTGAAGGCGCGACTCTAAATATTACCCAACACTTACTAAGACTTAATAATAACCACACGGCTTTAATTTGCATCAACGAACAAGGTCAACGTGAAGCTTTCAGCTATCATGCATTAAAAGAACAGGTTGCAGCCTGCGCCGCAGGGCTAAAAAAAGAAGGCATCCAAGCGGGCGATCGCGTGGCGGCCATGCTCCCGAACAGTCAATTTGCGGTCATCGCGATGCTTGCAACCGCCTCATTAGGCGGCATTTGGTCATCGTGCTCACCTGATTTTGGGGTGGCAGCCGCCGTTGATCGCCTAAGCCAAATTACGCCTAAATTATTTTTTATCGCCGACGGCTATCAATACCATGGCAAAACGTATGATTTACAAAACAAAGCTGAAGCAATTTGTACGGCCGTTTCATCCATCCAACAGCTTGTTGTTTGCCCAGTAAGCCCAACACACACACGCATCACCTGGCCCAACAGCTTAAGCTGGGATACTCTGCTTTGCCCGGGCACCCCCCTGCCCAACCAAGCCTTTGCATTCAATCATCCATGGATGATTTTATTTTCATCAGGCACCACCGGAAAACCCAAATGCATCACCCATAGTACCGGTGGTACGCTGCTTCAACACGTCAAAGAGCTAGGCTTACACACAGATTTAGATGCCGATGATACGTTATTTTTTCATACCACCTGCGGATGGATGATGTGGAACTGGATGGTTTCGGGGCTTGCCTTAGGATGCACCTTGGTGCTCTACGACGGCTCGCCTACCTACCCAACACCTGAACGCATGTTTGACATCATCGACAACGAAAGTGTCACCGTGTTTGGTACCGGAGCACGCTTTTTAGCGGCCATAGAAAAAAACGGCACGTATCCCAACACAACCCATAACGCTACAAAGCTTCGCACGATATTATCCACCGGATCGCCGTTGCTGCCACAGCAATATGATTTTGTTCGTGAGCACATCAAACACGATGTACAACTGAGCTCGATTTCAGGCGGTACCGATATCGTATCGTGCTTTGCCCTGGGTAATCCTATCAGCCCGGTTTATCAGGGCGAAATTCAGTGCCTCGGCCTCGGCATGGATGTTCAAATTTTTAACCAAGAAGGCGACGCCGTTGATAACACGCCTGGTGAACTGGTGTGCACGCAAGCGTTTCCATCGATGCCGCTTGGTTTTTGGAACGATCTCGACCGTATCAACTACAAACACGCTTACTTTGAACAATTTCCTGGTGTTTGGGCGCACGGCGACATGGCAAAAATTACGCCACATGACGGGCTTGTGATTTATGGTCGTTCAGATGCCGTACTCAATCCAGGTGGGGTTCGCATTGGCACCGCTGAAATTTACAGGCCGCTCGACAAAATCCCAGAAATTCTTGAAAGCGTTGTCATCGGACAAACATGGCAGGATGACGTTCGTATTATATTATTCGTAAAACTTCGAGAGCATAGCCTATTAGATGAAGCGCTTACGCTTAAAATTAAGCAAACCATTCGAAACGAAGCTTCACCACGCCATGTGCCTGAAAAAATTTTGACGGTACCTGATATTCCGCGCACCATCAGCGGAAAAATTGTTGAGATTGCCGTACGACAATGTGTGAACGGTGAAGCTGTCGAAAATACAGGATCACTTGCCAACCCTGAAGCGCTTGAATATTTTAAACATCGCCCGGAGCTGATGTGCGGTTAATCACAGAAGCTACCACAAGCACGTGAATTTCGTTATACTCGATGAGCACTTTTTAGGTGGTAAGTTATCTACATGACAACACACATGATTACACTCACAGATCTCAATAAACACTATGGATCGCATCACGTCTTAAACAAAATTAATTTAAGCATTCAAGAAGGCGAGATTTTTGGCATCATCGGCAAAAGTGGTGCAGGGAAATCCACCCTGCTGCGTTGCCTTAATTTACTTGAGCGCCCCGACAGCGGCACGGTTTTAATTAACCATCAATCACTGACAGATTTAAATCCTGAAGCGTTGCGTCATGCACGTCATCAGATTGGCATGATTTTTCAGCATTTTAATTTGCTGCATGCAAAATCGGTCTATGACAACATTGCTTTACCGCTGCGCATTCAAAACGTACCTGAAGCTGAGATTAAACCACGTGTTTTAGAACTGCTCGATCTTGTTGAACTCAGCGATAAAATGCACGTAAAACCCAACGATTTAAGTGGTGGTCAAAAACAACGGGTTGCCATTGCTCGCGCGCTTAGCAGCTCACCCAAGGTGTTATTATGCGACGAAGCAACGTCGGCACTCGATCCAGAAACCACCACATCGATTTTAAATTTACTCAAAAAAATCAACGTGCTATACAACATTACGATTGTACTCATTACCCACGAAATGGATGTAATTAAACAACTCGCACATCGTGTGGCCTTAATGGAGCATGGTCAACTGGTTGATGTCATTGCCCTCGACGATTTATTTGCAGAACCTACAAGCCCCGCAAAACAATTATTATGCGCGCACTTAAGCCCCGAGTTACCCGCTTGCATGTTAGAAAACATCACGCAAGAAATCAATCATCGGCCTTTACTGCGTCTATTTTTTAAAGGCGACGCCGTCTCGGGGCCTTTAATTAGCAAAATCAGCCGTGAACTTCATCTGGATATTAATATTTTACTGGCCAACGTTGAACGCTTAAATCACATCACCTGCGGTGTCTTAATCGTCGAAGTTCATGCACACAAAAATAATTTAGATGCCTTTTTTAAACGCTGCGACGCGTTCAATATTACTGCGGAGATTCTCGGATATGTCACCGACCATGCTTTATGACATCCTACTCGCTACGGGTGAGACTTTGTATATGGTACTCATCAGCACCTGCTGTGCAGCGCTGCTCGGTTTACCCTTAGGTACTCTACTGTTTGTAAGCCGTGATATCCGACCGCACCGCCTCATGCATCGTGCAATAAGTGGGCTCATTAACTTCAGCCGCTCAATTCCGTTTATTATCCTTCTGGTCGCCCTCATACCGTTGACACGCTTATTAATCGGCACATCGATTGGTTTGCATGCCGCCATGGTGCCACTCACATTAGGTGCTGCACCTTTTTTTGCGCGCCTGGTCGACAATGCCTATCAAACCCTGCCCCGTGGACTGTTTGATGCCGCGGACGCCATGGGAGCCACCACGGGGCAAATTATTCGGCATATTTTATTACCCGAAGCACGTCCGGCGCTCATTCAAGCGCTCACCGTGACCGCCACAACCCTCGTTAATTACTCAGCAATGGCAGGCACCGTGGGCGGCGGTGGCTTAGGTGATTTAGCCATTCGTTATGGCTACCAGCGTTTTGATTTAACCGTTATGCTATCCACCGTTTTCATCTTAGTTATCATTGTTCAATTAATTCAGATGCTCGGCGACAAATTATCACAAGGAGATATTTAACATGCGCGCGCTACGATTATTGCTCTTACCCCTGGTTGCATCATGCTTTTTGAACGCGTGCCAACAGCCATCTTCACCCAAGACTTTAACCATTGGCACCATTGCAGGTCCTGAGAGTGATTTGGTTCGAACAGCCAAAACCGTGGCGCACGATCAGTATGATTTAGATATCCGTGTGGTTGAATTCAGTGACTATAATCTACCCAATGCAGCACTTGAAGACGGCAGCCTCGATGCCAACGTCTACCAACACCTGCCCTACCTTGAAGCATCCGTCAAAGCGAATCATTATTTGATTGAACCCATAGGGCGTACTTTTTTATTTCCAGCCGGATTATATTCAAAAAAAATTAAATCACTCGAAGCCCTACCCAACAAAGCACGCATTGCCATTCCCAACGATCCCAGTAACGAAGCACGTGCATTACGCCTGTTAGCTGCCGCTAAACTTATCACATTAAACGAAAACCCAACGCCAAGCGTTCAAGATATCATTGCCAATCCTAAAAACATACATATTAAAACGTTGGATGCAGCTCAACTCACGCGTATTTTGCCTGACGTGGACGCCGCTGTTATCAATACGACGTTCGCTATTCCGGCAGGACTCAACCCCTCACGCGATGCGCTCATCCGTGAATCCAAAGACTCACCGTATGCGAACCTTGTGGTGATCCATACCCATACCAAAAAACGTGAACAACTCGAACAGTTTGTGGAAGCACTGCATTCTGATGCCGTCAAAGCGAAAGCCCAGCAACTTTTTGGTGATGCCGCCATCCAAGCTTGGTAATTATATGCTATAATGAATAACAGTTATCCATGGGAGTTGATTTATGGCCTGGTTTGAAAAAGAACAACGTCTTAAAAATTTATCACCTCAGCATAAAGAGGTATGGATAAACTCTTATGGTGGTAAGCTAGGTATAGAGTCTGGCGCTTTTGAAAAACTGGTGACTGATTATCTCGATAAGCAAGAAAAAATCGATCTCGATCTTAATGAACTTTCAACCGAGCAAAAAGCAGTCTATGACGAATTAGAAAATTTAAAAACAGCCCTCAAAGCAGAACTCAAGACATTTACTGCTGAAATAAAAAACCTCCCTTCGAATACGCTTGCTGAGGCGCTAGCCAATGAAGCGACCGAAGAAAAAAAGCTTATTATTGAAAAACTTAAGCTTTTAAACCAACAAACACGTGAATTTACCAAAAGTCTTCCAGACACTAAACAAGCAGGCGCTGAAGATACATCTCATCAAGCAGCATCAACACCCGGTGCTAAAACCGATAGGAATACACGTGCTGGTACAGGTACTGGCACAGGCTCCGATGACGTAACAATCGATAAAGATGCCACATCAAAAACAACTGATTTTAAACCAATGACCCATGCTGAAGCAGCGGCTCTGGGTGATATGCTGGACGCAACAAAAAAAAGTCTCGAGGATAATAGCACACCAGAACTTGATGAACTCGAGAAACAACTCACCGGGGCCATCACCGACATGCATCGTTCCGCACAAATCGAACGTGACCGTATTCCTTTATTAGCCGTACTTACCGCCAATAAACGTAAGCTCAGCCTCTTTACCAGTACAGTTGAGAACTTAAGTGAACATGGTATCAGCGCCCTATGGTCTAAACAAAAAGCCTCGCCTCCGAGCGTACTGGTTACCGGGGATGATCAAGTAGGTGTTGATAAATTACGTGCGGCTATGCGCAAGCTTGATTTAAGCGGTCAAGATAAAGAAGCACTTGATGAGGCAAACATAAATCTCAAACAGGCTGAAACACGCTTAAAAAAAGCAGAAGAAGATAATAATCAAGACAACATCGACAAATATAAAGAAGAAATCAAACAATATAACAAAAAAATCAGCGAACTAAATCAAAAAACCACCCTTAAGACACAAGAAGTTGCTGCTGAGCTGCAGGTTAACGCTGGATTTTTAGGTCTTGTGGGTTACAAACCTGGACTTACCTCTCTTTCAGGAAGACATATTACAGTAGGCGCGGCCGACCAAGGCCTAACCTTTCAAATGAACTTTCCTACGCCTCTTTTTTCTCCAGGATATTACTTAAGTCGCGAGCATAATACCAAAGCTGATTTGGTGAGTATGGCGGAGCTTATTAAAGCGACCGGTGCACAAAACATTTATTTTAACATTGAATGTCGAAACCCTAAAATGAAACAACGACTCATGCAAGAAGCGTATGAAGCAGCCCTTGAAGTGGGTGGGTTTAAAAGCATCACGATTAATGGCCAAGAAATCACAAAAGAGAACATGCACGAGAAGTTATACAAACACACGGATCCTAATACACGAGAGGAAACCAATAAGCATCAAAGAAAAGAGCAACGCGCCCAAGAACTTCAAGGGATCGCAGAAAAAAGGCGTTCTGAAGTCAAACAAGCCCAAGCGCCAGAAATAGAAAACCAACAAAACGTGTTTAAACATGCTATGCATGCGGAACGAACAGCTTTAGAAAAAGCCGCTGAAAAAGTTGCAAGCAACGCGCCGGCTAACCCTTCGTCAGGCCTCGCCCTTTAGAGCAATAGTTATAAGCAGGATTACAACCCCAAGAAAATACAGAGTATCCGTTGCTTTCCATAAAAAATATCGCCCGTTAGGGGTCGAGCATATAATTTTTGTTTATTTTTACTCCTAAAAATCTCATTTTCAAACAAAGAAGACCCGCCTTCCTAAAAAATAGCCCTGTTTTTTAAACCCTTTAGCAAATCGATGTAACAAAGCGCATCAGTTGGTCTACTGTTAACGCTAAGATGCCAAACATTAGGTGCGCCATGATTTACTATGTCCCCGCACCCGAATACATATAGCGGGCGAAAAATCTTAACCAAGGTTTTTTAGAAAGTACTGAATCCTTGACTCTCAGCAGGATCCTTGCAAGACGTGCGATAAGCATTCATTGCAAAGCTTGTCGCGCCCAATAAAGCTAACCCAGCACCAAGCCCCATGATAGCAACATTACTGGATGCAAAAAAAATGATGCAACCTAATATTATCGTCGCGAGCTGAACCTCTTGCATGGAAAGTATTTTAAAAAAATACGCATCCCCTTGACTAGCCCCCACAAGCCCTGAAGGCTCTTCCGAAGACGACATACCACTCGCCTGACTAACTCCAGGTCCTGAAAACTGCTCTGCCGAAGTCAATAAAAGCTTATTTTTATCCTCGAAAAGCTCTTTTTTATCCTTGCGTTTCCCTTCAGAATACAGAGTATTGGTTGCTTCCCATAAAGAATATAGCCTATTAGGGAACAGAGACCCACCTGATAAAAAAGATAAAATAAGAGGGAATAAATCATCCGGGATTTGCCTTGCGTTGAACAACGTAAACAGGGGTAACAACCCACGCCCGATATCAGTATCTCCATTACCCCGGATATTTAAACGCAGGCTAGCTTGAGGAATGGGCGAAATGGCGCACTCAGTCAATGTACTAGGCACACCTTCGCGTAATGCCGTGAGCAACGCATCTCGATCATTAGTTGAATGTAAAAAAAATAACTTATTACGATTCAAGTTAATTTCACGAACAGTCTTAGGGATACCGTTAAGTGCGATGAGTAAATCACGTGTACTAAGGCAATCAAGGCTGTTAGCACTCAAATTAAGCGAGGTCACGTTCACGGGTATCCCTGCAAAAGCCTGAGCTAATTCAGCGCCGGTTTTTTGGCCTAACCCGTTATTACTCAACTCAAGCGAGGTCACGCCTGCGGGTATCGCTGCAAAAGCCTGAGCTAATTCAGCGCCGGTTTTTTGGCCTAACCCGTTACCACTCAAATTAAGCGAGGTCACGTTCACGGGTATCCCTGCAAAAGCCAGAGCTAATTCAGCGCCGGTTTTTTGGCATAACTCGTAACTCAAATTAAGCGAGGCCACGCCTGCGGGTATCCCTGCAAAAGCCAGAGCTAATTCAGCGCCGGTTTTTCGGTATAACTTGTTATCACTCAACTCAAGCGAGGTCACGTTCACGGGTATCCCTGCAAAAGCCAGAGCTAATTCAGCGCCGGTTTTTTGGCATAACTCGTTACGTCTTAAATCAAGCGAGGTCACGCCTGCGGGTATCGCTGCAAAAGCCTGAGCTAATTCAGCGCCGGTTTTTTGGCCTAACTCGTTCTCACTCAACTCAAGCGAGGTCACGTTCACGGGTATCCCTGCAAAAGCCTGAGCTAATTCAGCGCCGGTTTTTTCGTTTAACCTGTTAAAAGCCAAACCAAGCCTGGTCACGTTCACGGGTATCTCTGCAAAAGCCTGAGCTAATTCAGCGCCGGTTTTTTGGCCTAACCTGTTATTACCCAACTCAAGCGAGGCCACGCCTGCGGGTATCCCTGCAAAAGCCCGAGCTAATTCAGCGCCGGTTTTTTGGCCTAACCTGTTATTACTCAACTCAAGCGAGGTCACGTTCACGGGTATCCCTGCAAAAGCCTGAGCTAATTCAGCGCCGGTTTTTTGGCCTAACTCGTTCTCACCCAAAGCAAGCGAGGTCACGCTTGCGGGTATCGCTGCAAAAGCCTGAGCTAATTCAGCGCCGGTTTTTTGGCCTAACCCGTTACCACTCAAATAAAGCGAGGTCACGCCCGCGAGAATACTTTCAACCTCGCTTGACATCGTTGAAACATTCTTGAATTGTAAGTGCATTGCTGAACCTTGATAGTAAAAGTATTATTTTAACAAAACCAAGGGGTGGTGTCAAAAAAATAGGCAACTGGGTCAGTTTGGCTGCTTAGTTAATGGTGTATTAATATGTGTATGTCCTGAGCTATAAAACAACGCCATCCGCCGGTTTTACATTTCACGTTTTTCTAGATGCTTGCTATCTGGATTACGTGAGTGTGTCCATAAAATATCGTCGATAAGCCCATCCATCACGCTGATTTTATTTTCCTCTTCAATAAACCCTAAGTCTTCTTTAAGCTTATTGAGACGCTCGCTCAGCTCTTTTGTGATTGAACCGTTAGGAAATAACAAGGCTAAAAAGCGGCGTGCTTTAGCTGGCCCTAAATGCTTATATAGGCGATTTCGTAGAATGGCGTCTTCAGCGGTTGTGCTGAACGCCCAAAGCTCAATAGGCCCCAAGGTTAAGGTGAGCAATTGGACCATAATACCCTGCTTTGTCGCAAATTGGGCAAGAAACGTTGCACCACCTTGGCGCGGCCCATGCACACGCGTGCGTAAAGCAATTTTAGCCGTTTCGGATAAACCAAAAATCTTCGCGGTTTTTGCGATGGTTTGAGCAGGCCCTGCATCCATGATAAAAACTGCCGTCGCAAATTCAATCATCACCGGATCGAAGTCATCAAGCGACTGCGATAATAATGAAATTTGGACATTCCATTTTCGCCCTTCTCGCATGTCGATGATCACTTGATCACGTACCGCAGCCGAACGCGAGGTCCGGTGAAATTCATCATAAACAATACGCTTAGGATCTTCGCGAATTTCACGAATGCGTTCCATGTGATACGGATGATATTGCGGAAGCACATGGGCCACACTTTCTTCGGTTAAATAATAATGTCGCGCGAGCACATAACGTGCCAACATATACATCACCGATGTTCTGCGATCGGCGGCTTCCCCACCGCTTTTTGCCACTTCATCTAAATCAAGTGACACAACACGTGCATCACCAATATCAAACGCGGTGACACGCGATAGAATCGGGTATTCACGTACAGCACTCGACACCATACGAGAAAAAGCAGCGATCAACGACTCGCCGGTAGGTGCCTTAATTTTTTCATATAAATCTTCAATGGCGGGCGTACGACAAATCGAGGCGGCATCAGCCAATAACGGCATGGCATAACGTTGGGCGAGCATGGCTTCATGAATAAAGCCTGCAGAAAATAAGGCGTCGGTCACTTCCCACCACGTCGATTTTGAATCACGAACAAAACCGATTTCTTCCAAAAGCGCATCGACAAGATCTTCTAGGCCGGGTGAATATGGCGTTGGATTATATTCATCGGCTAAGCCTTTATATAACTCATCGATCACCATGCCGGCTAAGTCAGGCATACCGTCATAGGGCCTATCTAAACCCAAAGGTGTGGTTAAAAGCGTTAAAAAATTGACCATAAACGAGCGCTCTGATGGCGTTAAATAACGCGATCCTAATTGTGTATCAAACGGATTAATCGAATATTCGGGCAGCATGCGCAAGCGATGATATGCCACCAGATGGCGCTGTTTTTCAGGCAGTGCTTCGCGCAACAACGAAATAAGCCCACTGCTGGATGGCCCAATATCGATGATCGCAATGCGAGGAAGCCGGGCAATACCGCCCGACATACACAACGCTAAGTTAAGCGCATTCGACAACACCGATTTACCCGAGCCTGGTCGTGCATAAACCAAATCAATCCATGTGGTTTGCTGGTTGGAACCCGGTTGATATGGCCACGGCTTACCATCCGGCGAACGAAAGAGTAATGCACCGGTTTCCCAAGGGGAAGCTGGGCGCGTAATCGGCAGCATGGTCACCACATCCGACAACGGCGCAATCGAAGCCACAGCCGGACTTGTCGTCGTCATGGCAAGCATGCTCGCAGCAAAACCCGCAAAAGGATCGCCACAGATCTCGGATGTATCGGTTGATCCCCAACCTTGGATCGCTTTAGCCAACTCTGAGCCGCGACGCCGTAACAACGACAATTGGCCCTCGGGCGCCCAGGTGGTTGCAACCACACGTAAACGTACAATGGCTTCGTCTGTATTCAAGTGCAAGTACTTCAGTAAATTCACCGAATCACTGATCAGGCGATTTTCACTCGACGAGAATGTTAAAATAGACGCCAATAAACCTTTGAGCTTAATGCTGCTTAACCCTTCGCTCTCGACTAAAAAAGAAATTCGCCAGGGAACATGCGTGGGCAGGATGCGCGCAAACAAGGTCACAAACGCACGTACATCTTTAGGAAATAAATCAATATACGAACTGGTATATAAGCGATTACCAACAAGAACCGTACGCCTATCAATGATTTCGGCATCGCGTGGAATCACCTGCTTCGCAAGGGAGGGCCACAGCAAATCAGAGGGATCGCCTTCAAAGTCATTAACCTCTTGAATCGGGAGATTATCGCCCGGCAAACTGGGGCGCCAGTCTTCCGCGGTATAATCAGGATCGGCCGTCATACGAACCGCATACAACGCTTCATGGACTTCTAATAAACGCGCAACGATATTCAACGTACCAAAATCATTCAAAACTGAACGCACAAACGCATCGTGTGTATCACGTAATTCGGGAATGGCAGCATACACGGTTTGGGCTGTTTTAAACGGTGGTGCTTTCTTGTCTTTGAGCATCTTCATTTTTGCAGCATTGGCAAGCTTTAACTGCTCTGTAGATAAATTAAATGGACGCGTGAATAGCACAAAGTAAACGTTTTCTGCTGCGCAATAGTCACTTAAAAAGTTTTCGCGCTCTTGAAATAAATCATCTAAATTTAACCCCACCCGCTTGCTTGTTGCGAGCGCAGGCGTATAAATATCATGAATGAGTTGTTTAACTTTTTGTTTATCTTGCTCAAAAAAAACTTGTATGGCATGCCCAGGACGCCCCATGGGCGCCCGAAACGCATTCGTCACACCTTCGACCAAACGCTCAAATTCATCGTTTCCTAAGAGTTCAGTCACGCCGTCAATGCGTATGACTGACACCAAAGACCCATCATGGTTCACCAACACCGTGGGGGCATCAGCCGTTTCTAACTCACAATAAGATTCTGTGGTTTGTTTTAACGACGCACTTAACCAAGCAAAAAACGTATCAACCCCTTCAAAAAACGATTCTGCCCAGTTTGCCATTCGTTATCTCCACATTCGCATGTTTACACATCATTTTTTTTCGTCAGATGATTTCCCTGACATTTCTTCGAGCGCACCTGCTGCCCAACGCTCAATTTGTCGACGGAATTTTGCACGTGATGGCAAAAGTCGAATATCTTGAAATAATTTATCACGTGTCGCCGAATCTGTATTTGAATCAATCAACAGCCTTCCTAATATGGCTGGATCACTGGTACCTTCCCCCAACTTTTCTTCAACGGGCTGCGATCTAAATTTAAAGCTTCGATAAATACCCTGTGCGGTACTTTTATACCCTGTATCGTTGGTAATCGCACAAAATAGAACATGACATAGACTATTGAGCTCGACTTGTGATAACTCCGGTAAATATATAAGCGTTCCACCGCCATAACCACCCACACCGACCGATTCAATAAAAAAACATTGAGCACAAAAACAACATGCAGTCACTAAATTTGCAAGCTTATTATGGGTGTAATTACCATCTAGATTGATAACCTCTTGAAAACTTTGCGCCTGAAAACCACAAAACTGACACGTGTGGTTATCACGCTGAAAAACTTTTTTTTCAAACGCTTTAAAACGAGGATCTGCTTGCCTGGCGGAATACAACCGCCAAGCCCCTGCAGATGCCGTCAAACGTATAGAGGGCGATTTTGATGAAAGCTGCATCGCTCATCACCCTCTTATAAGTCTTTTATCGACCATAAAGCGTACCACCAGCGCCCGCAACAGATTGCTCACCACCAAACATGGTTGAACCGGTCATATCCAAGATGGATGGCAGGAATAACAACGCCGCAGCAATAAACACAAGCGCAATCGGTGTACCGACGGTGATTTGGGTTGGGTTATCTTTATGAGCTTTAAACTTCATAATAGCTCCAATCGCAAAACCTAAGCCAGCTAAATACGATGCGGCGGTAATTAATTTTGCAAGATTCTCAAATGAACTGGTTACTTGGGCTGCCATATCACCTAACGTCATAGAAGTGGCCATGGCACCCGTTGAAAACATCAACAACCCCAAAGCCGCAAACGTAATGACGCCTTGCGTTCGAGCTAATTTTTTATTTTTATTTTTCATTATTTATCCCCTAAGTTACATTTTTTGATAATTTTTAATGACTAAGACTAACCAAACAGCGTATTTTTAATAACCTCCACCGTTCCAACAATGTTTACAGCCAAAATGCCTCCCACAATATGCATCAAGCCTTTACCTGTTCCTCCCGGTTGCTGCCCTTGTCCCGCGGCTCGAGAAATTAAAACCCATCCTCGCGTAAAGGCATACAACCCTATCGTTTGAAAGATAATCACCACCGCATGACCTAATTGGCTATTCCCTCCAAAAAACGATTGAGTCAAACTACTATCACTATACGCCAGGACGTTAGAATAACCAAACGTCGTATTCATCATAAGCTCAAAACCCGTCGGAAAAAAGATCAAAAACCCTGCGATCATCATATTAAATAAAGGTTCTTTGATACTCGTACTCGAAGACTGCATCGTCTTCGCTTCTCCATATATTTTAAGGCTATATAACGCTTTTAGCGCAAAAGCAATACCCACCACATACGCAGCCCCCGTAATCAACTGCTGAACGGGAAGCAGTGACTTAGCAATGTTGATTAAGACACTGGTTTGACTTGCGTCAATCATAATTTTCTCAACTATCCGCTTGACTAAACTGAATCACTCGGCCAGAGCTCGTAAAAATACGCCCAAGCTTTGGATTAATTAAACGAACATCACCATACCCTGGAACTTCGGAGCCTCGACTCACCGTAAGCGTTGCACCTTGGGTTGACATAAGCCATGCACGACCAGGAATAATGGCCTGAATGAAATATTGTGTCGATTCAACTTTTGGCCTTATTTTTTTTACGCTGGGCGTTGAAGCACGGCGCTCTGCACGTTTAATCGATTGTAAACGTACCATCTGTTGTGATTGCTGCTCCATCTTATCGTTCATTTGCTCCATGCTTTGCTTGATTGCATCCAAGCTTGTCGTCATGTTACTCACGGTTTGCGTGACGTCTCTCATTTGCTGTTGCATGGCAAATAAATCGGTTTTCAAACGACCCCGTTCCTCTTCAAGCGCTTTTACCTTTTTTTCGGTTTGATTCAACGCATCATTTGATGCTGCTGATACTTGTACTGGTAGAGGCGTTGCAACTTTGGGTTGCTCAGGTTGAACAGGTACAACTTTTTGTGCAACCACGGATTGTTGTTGATTGACAGCTTTAGGTGACGAATCCCAAAACGAGAGAATAAGTTTGTACGTCAGCACAAATAAAATTAAGCCACCGACCACCAGAACACCTTTTTTCATGATTTTCATCATAGCCGGGTCAAGTCGTCCCCGCCCTGGAGGTGAGGACACACCTTCTTCGGCCCCTTCAAATTCAGCTTCATCCGCTTCCAAAGCAGCGTCAAGCGACTCCGTGCCTAACCCATCGAGATCAGCAAATTGATATTCATCGTTGTCACCAATATCTTCAACTTGCGTGTCTTTATCAGCCATGATTCACCTACTCACCTAAATTTTATGCCAGTTGAACATCTTGCGTAAACAAGATCCCCATCCCTGTGCCCGAGTACAACTCGACCGTGGTGGGTCGATTCATCAATTGTTGAGCAGTTTGAGCCCATGCTCTACCGACCTCACCTAAACCAATCAAAGCATTTTCGAGTAACGATCGATCGATTCCGTTTTGAACGGTTGTATCTGTCGTGCCACCTGTTCCACCGATCGTTATCGTCGTATCCGCCGATTGAATCGCACTACTAAAACCCGCTAAAAACGTTGAGGCAAACAGCGAGCCATAACGCATCAGATAATGATGATTCACACGACCTGCGAGCGCCGTGCGAGCCGTGCTCGGATCAATCGCATACGAGCTAATCGAAATCGTCTTATCTGATCCCAACATCGATAAAGTATTAAACGTGAGCACCATTTTATTTGCATTGCCCGGAAGTGTAAAACTTCCGATGAGTTTGGAGCCTTTTAACTTTCCTGACACAATGGTTGCAAGAATAGGACCTGGCTCATCGGTATTCACCGAAGTATCTAACACAGCAAATAAAATATCCCCAGTTTTAATAAAAATACTGTTTGAAGATGATGGATTACTACCAGGGCCATTAAACGGTTGATTGGAACGGTCGTTATTTGGCTGGGCTAAATCGCCCTGCAACAGCGCTGTTTGTGCTGTTGCTTCATCGTCTTTGACACTGCCTTCAATAAAGACTTGTGTCGCAACTTTGGTCCAATCTCGCATGGCATTTTCAGCTGCAGAAAGCATACGGTCGGTCGAGCGCTTCATTTTTTCTTTGTTACGTTGATCCGACATATTGACTTGTTGACGTGCCATAAGTGCTTGCAGTTCTTTAGCATCGGATTGCGCTCCTTTTTGCTGACGCGACGAAGCACGGCCAATATCATCCAACGTTAAGGCTTTAGACTCTGAAGCAGACGCCGTATCGCCTAAATCATTGGCACTAAACCCGGCATCTTCCAATTGGTCCATCGTATAACCTACCGCTTTTAACTGCTCGGCAGTTGCACCTAATGCTTTTAATTGCTTTGCAGTAAATCCTGCCTCTTTGAGTTGTGGACCGGTATAGCCCACATTGTTCAGCTGTTCAGCGGTATACCCACCCGCACTCAACTGTTGTGCTGTATATCCTGCATTTTTGAGTTGCTCAGCTGTAAATCCTGCGGCTCTTAACTGCTCGGCTGTATACCCTGCAGCTTTCAATTGCTGTGCTGTATACCCTGCGGCTTTCAATTGCTGCGCCGTGTAACCCGCGTCTTTTAATTGCTGCGCCGTGTAACCCGCGTCTTTTAATTGCTCCGCTGTAAAACCCATGGCTTTTAATTGATCCGCCGTATAACGCGCGGCTTTGAGCTCTGTTGCTGTATAACCCGCAGCTTTTAACTGCTCTGGGGTAAAGCCTGCAGCTTTGAGCTGCTCAACAGAATAACCTGCGTCGTTTAATTGCGCAGCTGTATATCCTAAGGCTTTCAAATCATCGGCTTGGTAACCTGCTGTTTGCAGTTGTTTGACCGTGTAACCTGCAGACTCGAGCTGCTTCTGGTTAAATCCTGCGTCTTTGAGTTGTTCGGCTGTGTAGCCAACCGATTTTAACTGCTCCGCTGTATAGCCTACATCTTTTAAATCTTCAGCCGAATAACCTGCCTCTTTAAGTTGCTCCGCGGTATAATTTAATTCTTTTAAGTCTTGCGCGGTATAACCACCGGCTTGAAGTTGTTGGGGTGTATAGCCAGCCACTTCAAGTTGTTGCGCACGAAAGCCTGCCTCTTTGAGCTGCTCCGCTGTATAACCTAAAGATTTCAATTGAGCAGCTGTATAACCTAACGCTTTTAATTCTTCAGCAGTGTAACCAGCCGTTTTTAATTCTTCCAACGTAAAACCTGCTGCTTTCATCGCTTCAGCCGAAGAGCCTAAAGCGTCTCGAATAACACCTGCAGAAACACCGGCCGCACGTGCTGAACGCAACTTATTGACGTTATTAATATCTTTTTCCATACCACGCAGACTATCCGGAATGGGTGTGTTTTTTTTGACACCAGCGGCTGTTGCAGCCATCATCTCTGCTGAAGAAAATCCAGCAGTTAGCAGATCGCCTGAAGAATACCCAGCCTTAGCCAGTGCTAAAGCATCGTAGCCCAGTTTTTTTAAGTCGGAAGCAGAAGCACCTGAATTCTTGAGCGTTTCAGCTGAAATACCTTCACGTTTTAAATCCGCTGCACGAAAACCTGCTGTAACAAGTTCACGAGGAGAAAAGCCCGATTTTATCAGTGCAGCAGCATCATAACCGTTCTTTTTTAAATCAGAAGTAGAAAAGCCGGCTTGTTCCAGATCATCAGGAGAATAACCCGCTTGAATAAGGGCCGCCGCATCATAACCAAACTGTTTTAAATCAGCTGCAGAAAATCCAGCTTTTTTTAACGCATCAACTGACAATCCTGCTGCTTTAAAATCTGCAGCAGCATAACCCGCTTGCTTGAGATCATCAGCAGCATAGCCTGCCTTAATAAGCGTCGCTGCATCATAGCCAAGGTTTTTTAAATCCGATGCAGTAAAATTATATTTTTTAAGACCTTCAGCAGAAAAACCAGCACTCATCAGATCGGATGCTCGAAAACCGGCCGCTTTAAGCTCTTTTGGACTGTAACCCGTCGCACGAAGGTCTGAAACTGAATAGCCCGCATCTTTTAAATCTTTTAAAGAATAACCCGCTTTATCAAGCTCGGCAGCATTGTACCCAGCATCTTTAAGTTCTTGAGCCGTATAACCCGCAGCTTTCATAGCCTCAGCTGAAGAGCCTAAAGCATCTCGAATCACACGTGCCGAAACACCCGCTGCTCGTGCAGCGTTTAAACCACCTACATTATTTCGATCACCCTTTTTACCTAATGCAATTACACTTGCAGGCAGCGGTGGCAAACCTCGCTGTGCAACGTCAATATCTTCGGGTGTAAAGCCTACTCCAGCCAGGTCTTTCGCCGTCAGACCTGCTTTTAATAGATCCCGCGCATCATAGCCGCCTTGTTTTAATTCTGCGGCGCTGAATCCATTCGCAAGAAGTGCTGCAGCACTGATGCCCGCCCGCTTGAGATCGGCGACACTAAAACCTGCGGCTTTAAAATTAGCAGGTGGACATGCAAGACCCCGTTGAATCACGGCGGCCGTTACACCCTTCGCTCGCATGGCTTTGAGTGTGTCAACATCACAATCAGCATTGGCAATGTCTTCCACGATCATACCTTCTGGCAATCCGCTGGCCTGCGCGACCTCAAGTGCGGAAAAACCAGCGCCGCGTAGCTCGCCATCTGAAAATCCACCCTCTCGCATGGCTTGTGCACTAAATTCAGCTCCACGTGTTTCACAGGCAGAAAAACCGCAGCGCTTCAGTTTCTCTGCCGTATAACCCACGGCTTTTAATTCACTCGCTGTAAATGCAATGGCTTTTAATTCGGGACAAGAACAGGCCGTGACCAAATCAGGCAGTGTGTAGCCATAATCCCTGAGAATTGCACACGAACATACGCGATGTAAATCAATAATCGAACCACCCTGCTCAACAACTTTTTTAATGACGTTACGACTGCAGTTATCATTTTTTAGTGTTTGAATCCATAAATCTTTTTGTGCACCGTTAAGATTTGCTGTCGACAATGCGGTAAAACCGAGGCCACCCTCACCCGGCTCTTCGCCGATAAGATCAATACCATCACCAAATTGTTGAGTTTTAATCAAGGTCGGGATTGCACTGCCGCCTTTTTTTGCCGCCGTTTCAGCTTGATTTATATTTTGTAGCTCCTGCAAACCCGCGTATTGGGCTGTTGGATCTAAAGCTCCAGGAATCGAGCGAATATTAGGAGAAATTCGTTTCAAATTTGTACCAGCAGAACGTGTTGGCTCGATGGCGCCACTCAATTTTAAAAAGCCAATCGTCACCGTGACACCTAGCAAAATAACGGTGAATAAAATAATCACTCGTGTTCGCGTGTTTGAAAAAAGTGCTTTTATATTTTCTTTTTTTCCGGCCATGGTTTTATAACCCTTCCACCTTAAGCTGCATCACTTTTCCATGCCATGAAACCAGCAGCACGGGCGATTTATGCATTTCATAGGCATGTGTGCCATCTGCACTGGTCATGCTTCCAAGCCATCCTGGAGACAAGATGGTTAAACTCGTTCGAACAAACATCTTACCGTTTAATAACCACGCTTGAGCATCCCCTCCACTGACCGTCAATCGTGAGCTTCCGCTTGGGGGAACACCATCAAGTACATGCAATAATACATCACTCGCCGAAGAAGGAAGGCTGACTCCCATAGGTGCTTGCTTTGCGTTAGGACCATTACCCTGTACTCGCAAATCAACACGATAATCCACGGCTTTTTGTCCTGGAATAAGTGTTAACATCACCGGGGTATTTAAACCACGAAGTCGAACGGCTAAGTTACCATAATTATACAACTTACTCGCTTGGATCATAAGCGTGTTACTGACTCTATCCCATTGAATATTAAACGCACTGGGATCACCTAAGTCATAGGCAGAAATCGGCCAAGGCGCTCCTGTTGAATCTAAAAAAACCAACGACGACACAAAGCCTTGCGATAAACGAATCACCGGCGGTGTTGAGCCAGGTGACAAATCGACCATTTGCGACGTTGCCGTGGGTTTAGGAGGCGTGCTGGCTGAAGATGCTTTCGCATATTCATCGCTTTCATACCATTTTTTTACCTCGACCGTTTGCTCAGGTGATAACGGAAACATCTGTTTTCTCACTTCACGAAACGCCATATCATCAATGAGTGCATCGTTCGATGGAGATAGACTTGAGGAAATATTATTTTCGCTGGAAGCTCGGCTTTTCGTAACGCGCGATTGCCTTACGGGAGGTTTTGAAGATGCAGCAGCGGCCTCAGCGGACGCCCCATCTTCTGAAGAAGATGTACCCAGTCGTTTTTGTAATAATCGCAATTGCTGGAGCGCCTGCTCTGCTGAATCTTTTTTTTCAGCAGACCACGTGATATCAGCCAGGCCGAGACAAGCAATCAGCATACCCCAAACAAGCCTGTATTTTATCTTGTTTTTCATCGCACACCTGCTCCAGACGCCTCAGGCCCCACCACAAATTGAGCAATACCAATGCCTCGCGGTGAATTCAAGGTAGATATACGCGAAATCAAAAGGGTAACCACATTTCGCTGTTGTGAAAATTCACTCGCACTCTGATACGTCACCAACATCGGCATTTGCACACGCCAAGAATAACGTCCATTGAGTACACCTTTTTGAAGAATAATCGGTGCACTGGTCGCAACGGCTGAAACAATTAATTTTTTCGCTCGTACCGCATCTAAATTATTCGAGTCTTCTAATGCGGTTAAAAATTGCGTCCAACCTTCTGAGGTAAAAAATCCGGAGGACGCTTGAAGCTCGGTTCTATAATTCACAAAATTATAAGTAAAAGCTGCAACCGCCGCTTGATTAGCCCATTGCAAAACAGCAGAGTCGGACTGATTGGGTTCGTTTAAAGCAAACAACGGCGTAATACGACCATTGATGCTTGTTGCAAAATATTTAGGTGCTGGGGGATGCGTTAATAAATACGCCAACAGCGACGCCATCAGGATGTTTGAAATAAACGATAGCAATAAAATCACCATCATTTTTCGTTGTCCATCACGATAAAAATCGTTTCTTAATGTCACCGCGGTCAAGGCATCGTTTGCCATGGCGTCCTCTCTTAATTATTCAACATTTAATATTTTTTCATCCACAACAGCATCCGGATCATTCCCCAGCAACGGAACAGCACTCATATTACGAGCATCCAACGGAATCACTTCCGTCGGTGGAACCATACCGTTGGTGATATAAAAATGACGTTTTGGCTGATATAAATAAGTGTGCCAAATAACCACGCCTAACACCACATTAATCACTAACGAAAAAACCAGTGCGCTTTGTGAAAAACGAAAAGTTGTCGTATAAAAACGTTTCGTTCGTCTTATGTTACGCCACACCTGTCGCCGCATGCTTACCCCTACAGACTATCCATCAAACAATCGTTCGTCTAAACGTAATCTCTACACGAGCATTGGGTGATTTATCACTCGCACGCGCTGTTGTTACAATAGGTTTATCACTCCCCATCCCTTGTGTAAAGAGCAAGCGCGAATCAACGCCTTGTGACCACAAATAATTTGCAACCGCATGAGCCCTTGCTAACGACAACGCGTGTTCTCGTTTAGGTGAAACATAAGGACTGGTAAATGCTGCGACATTGAGCCCAACCATTCGAAATTGACGTAAATAACACGCGATTTCATTTAATTGCTTATATGATTCTCGTATCAAACGGGGTGATTGGTCTGCAAACAGTGATTTGGCGGGCATGCTTAATAAATAATCTTGCCCAATTGAAATAATTTGCACACCTTGCTGTTCTAAACGTCGCTCCAAAGCGATGATTTCAGCATCCCCTAGAGCCACTTGATTTGGCAATTGAGGTTCATTCTGAATCAAGCTTGGTGGAAGATTGGACTGACATGCAACAAGGCATACTAAAACAGCAACAAGGCTTGCTTTCATAACTGGCATCGCACGCAGATCAGCAAACAATCGACTTAACACGAATTCAAACCCTTACTTATTTTTATATACTTATCATAACAACACAGAACACATCAAGAGACAAGTTCTAAGCTTGATATTTTATTTGCCTTTTGCCCCTGCTTTACGTGACTCATCGATGCGTTTAACTAAAGTTTTCACCGAGTCTGCGAGTAAATTCGGTTCCATGAGGACACGACGTTCAGGTGGGTAAGCTGTCGCCATTTGAAGGTCTTTCACGATTTCGTTGGCAACGGCACCCGCCAACTTATCTTTATCGCCACACAAACGACCAATATTCATTAAATAATCACGCGCTTCTTGAATCGGTAATAATGCTTTTGAAAAAGCTTTAACATCTGCGGCTTTGACAGCAGGACTGCCCTCTGGAGCTTCACGCAGCTCACTGAAGATGGTGATATTCTCTGGAGGCGTTTCATCAAACAAGGCTTCCACTTCTTCGGGTTCATTACGTTTATGAAAGGCTAGCAAAGCAGCAACACCTCGTTCCATGGGATCAGCAGCCTGAGCCTCCCGTAAATAGTGCGCTATATGAGGGACCTCATCATCTTTGATTACTGCACGTATCGTTAAATCATCACGTGCTAAAGCCTCTTGAAAACTCTTCGCTTGCATCATAAGTTTATTCAAATACACATCGGGAGGCGGTTCTACTTTTAAAAATTGATTCACTTTGAGACGAGCCACGGGCTTTGGATTCGCATAAAACATACGTGCTCGAACAATTTTCGATTTAAAAAAGATGTGTGCTTCACCTTCTGTTTGTTCTTTGAGATCTAATAAATCAACACGCGCACGGCGCTCAAAAGAAGAGCTCTTGGTGTCTTTATAAGTATTCGAGATACCACTTTCTTCTGTCTGAAACGCGTCAACTTTGGTTACATAGGCCTCGCCCGCTGTTTTTGTGAAAAAATCCCATGTCTCTGTCGGATCTTCAAGCTTCATACAAATTTTAATATTCGTATTAGCTCCAATCGAGGCCGCTTCTTCTTTGGATGATTTTTGAAATGCCGGTAAATCCTGACCCGCAAAAATGGCCGAAAAACCAAGCGACCGTGCCTGTGCTGGCACCACGGCAAAGCCTTCTACCGCATAATAACCGTACTCATCTAAAATACACATATAAGGCGTAGGCGCATTGGTCGGTTTACGCTCAATTACATCACGATAATCCCCCTCCACATCTTCACCTAAACCTGCCGCCATCATCGCTTTCAACGAGGCCACGATCACTTTACCCAAATTGGCTAACTCATCCGGTGATTTTTCGAGCGCAGGCAAAAGCACGACAAGAACTCGACGATTTAAAATCACATCTTTAAAATCCACTTCGGCTAAATTGGTTCGAATAATATGTCCGTACGTATCCGCCAATGATGAAAAACTTCGAACCAATTGCATCGTAATAAAACCATGTTGCTCGAGTACTTGAGAAACTTGCTTTCCTTTTTTTTCAGGATTATACCCCGGCAGCGTTTTCAAATAGTTACGCAGTGGATCCGTCACAAGCTTTGGAATCGATTCAATATTGACACTCTCTTGATCATCACGAGGAAACACTTTATCAATCACAATCGATTCTAAGCGCTGCAAATCAAAATAATTACGAATACTGTTTGCATCGAGTAAAATCGCCCCTTCATCACGCATGTAGACAAGCAAACGCATGAGCGCTTCAACAAACGCAATGGCTCGCCCTTTCCACATATCACCATCACCCTGACCTGAGCTTCCCATCAAGTTAACCACCAACTGAGTTAACATACTCGATGAACCTTGGCAAAATGGATTCAATGTATTGGACAAGCGTTTTTCTTGTGGACCGATAATATCGCGCGCACCCGTCATAAAATTAATCAGCAACAGATCATCTTCTCGCCCCATGCTACGCACCATCGAAAAGACTTTAGCATAAAGCGAGTTATCACCTTTTCCATCCACATAAATAAAGCCGCTGCCTTGCACCAAGGCATTGTAAGCAATCGAAACCAGCGCTTCTGTTTTACCACTCCCGGTCGAACCAAAAATCAAAGCATGGGTTCGCATATCATCATTAGCAAACCATAATTCTTCACTTGTTTTATTATCATTACCAAAAAATGCTATGCCGCGTGACATATTCGGTTTTTTAATACCCGGTATAAGATCATTATAATCTTTTACGCGTGCCGTCATCGGCATCCGAAACGGCAAAATCTGCTTACGCGTTAAGGTATACCAACCCGCAAGGCCACCCAGAATGAAACCCAACAGCGCAATTTCGGGTACCGCATAACTGACAATCGCAATACCACAAATCAAAGCCGTGACATTAACTGAGTCAGCAAAAAAATCTTTAATGCGCTGGCTTAAGGTTCGGGTATCCCGTAACAGCAGGGTAGGATCCATTTCATGACGTGCTTCAACCCCTCTCATGTTTCCAGTCCTTGAAATTCCTTCGGTGATAATTTAACTTCTTTGACGGCGACTTCGAGTGCTTTGATTGCTTCATCAATCATCGGTGTGAGCGAACGTCGCTTCATCACCTGCTCCGCACGCCAATGAGCAAAAGCGCCCCCCACTTCTGAATACGGTGTTTGCCTTCCTGCACTGTTCAACATGTACCACAAACGCCTATCAACCAATTTAAGCCATAAAAATTCTGATGTAGGCACAACGCCATCATTACGAGCCGCCATGATAAGCGCCGCCATCACGGTTAAAACATACGCATGGCGCGCCACGACTTCTTGCACTAACTCCGAATCTTTATATTTTTCAAACGTCGGTGTAGCTACTGAATAATCGGGCTTGCCTGTCGTACTGGTTGTATCAAGCACTCTTAAAATTAACGTCGCTGCTGCACGATCGCGGCACATACGCGCCATAAAAACAGCAGCGAGCGCTTTCACATGCGGTTGACAACGATCAAAGCCTTCCCATGCAGCACCTAATTGCAACGTAAAAATACGTTTCGCATCACCACGCCGTATCCCAGCCGTCAACTCCATGCCTGGAAGTGGTGCGTCAATTAAAGGATCTTCCAGCTTCAATAATTTATGCTTCCAAGCAAATTCAACGGGGGTTAAAGCCATAGCCCAAGGCCCTGTATTAATATCCATGCTCACAAGATCTTGTGCTTTAACAACAGGCGTAATGCATGGCCAATTTTGTTGTTCTTGCTCACGCAGCGATTTCATACTGTAGGTTTTCCGATAGCGTAATGCTGTATTCGAGCGATAAAGTATGACCGCAAACCCAAACAATGCAACGGCATAAGGATAGCGCATGTAGGCACCCACACGACTCATGATTTCAACCAGATCCCCCCATTTAACATAAGCTGGGTCAACCGTTTGCATCAAATCAATTTCGTCGGTCAAAACCGTACCACCTAAAACAAGATGAACCAGCTTCGCTTGCACAAGATTCACTGAAAAAACAGCGGCAACGATATATTGATGTGCAACATACCAAATAAAATAGGCTGTAAGAAACAGAAGGAGGGTAATCCAAACCGGTGCTAAGGAGTTATCACCACCACCTGATTGTTGTTGGGCCATGCGCTTGCCCTTATGTTATGAATCCATATAATAAATTTAGTATATACTCACTTTTACCCAGATGCGACTACCCAGCAGAATTCGCATCAGGCATTTTAATAAGTCGTCCTTTTTTATACCTATACTCACCACTAGCATGCACAAAACGCATGATATTATCCAGTTCTAATGCTTTATTTTTTAAGGTCAAAAGCTCGGTTCCAAAGCGATCTTTCGGTGTTTTATCTGCCGGTGTTGGCAAAATAAAATCACGCATAATATAGATCGCAACATAAGCCTCATTCAGATGATTGCGCCTTTCTTTGAATGCTTTCTCGATGGCTTTTTGATCTGCATAGACAGGCCTTGATATCGCTTGACGCGGAAGGTTTGTCAAAATCTTTTCCCAGGATTCGAGTTTCCCACCGTCAGATGAATATAAGGCTATAAAAACTTCTTGTTGCGTATCAGACGGTGCTTGGACTTTTTTATGCTCTGTTGTTTGATGGTTCTCAGTTTGCGCGGCACGGCCCGCACGCTCAGTAAAATCATCATGACTTTTTTGTATCTTCTTACCAAGTACACGTAAAAAAGCGGAGTTATTCCAAGGCCCCCGCTCCAATAACTCACGCAGTGAATCCAACACCGTGTGAACTTGCTTTTCTGATAATTTATTATTTTTCATAGAGCGTAGGCTAGCAAAAATAAGGTGTTATTCAGATTATAGCACCGTTACATGCTTCGCGTTGGAGTAGACGATGCAATCTTAGCTTCATCGGCTGTTTTTTCAACGCTTAATTCAGGATTAATCACATCATAAATACGGCGCTCCGCATACTTAAGCATCGCTAGAGCTTCATCATTCTGCTCACTTTGACGAGACGAGTTACACAAAGTCTGTAAAGGCGCCATCACTTCAGCCAGTACAGCTAACACGGCTAGAACATCACTGCGATCAGCCGCATTGAGTTCTACATGATTCTCAAAAAATTTCATACCCACAGCCCCTATTAAAAGCAGCATGCCCAAACAAAGAGCAATACATAATATTAAGCGTACAAAAGATAGCTTAAAGGAAGCTTAATAAGGCATCTCTTTTCGAATTCTTTACATTATCTTACATAATTAAAGCTTAATCATACATCAATTCATCCAAAGGCGTGTGATCTTTGCTCGGACCACCTTGCACAAGTTCATGAAGCACATCCGTCATACAGAGCAAGCGAAGAGCATTGGGTGTGACTTCATCAAATAATACACGCGTGCCAAGTAAGGCGTCTTCCGCGTCTTCAAACGATGCGCCAAGACCGTAGCCCAAACATAACGAAGCCAATTGATCTGCACGGCGAACAATCGCTGGTAAAAGCCCCGTGGCTGAAAAAACATCTTCATGCTTAATGGGATGATTGTTCAAAAAGAAATGAGCTTTCATTTTTGAAGCGACCAACACCATACCTTTAGAAATTTCAAGTGACATATTACGTCCACCATGGTCGAGATGATTTGATATAGCCTGCAAAAAACGTGCGTATCCAACGAAAGAATACCGGCAAACTAAAGCCATAACGCTCGAGTACGCCAAAAAAAGCCGCTGAAATCAACACAAGAATACCGGTCCAAACACGAATATGCATCAAAAAGAAAAAAATAGGAAACGCTGCGCGAGCATCCACAATAAAAAAACGCGGGCTCCTCGCTGAATCTCGCCAATGCGTTCCAGGAGGAAAATCATATGCCATCATGGCCTCACTTTTGATGATCTCAATCAGACTTAAAAGTATACCGAAGACCGTATCGAATGCAATGCGAGATATTTGATGTTCGAACACATCCACGCCATAATCATACCTATGCAACATCATAACCATACTGACACTGTGACTAAGAAACAAATCATTAAACAAACCATTCGTCGCTCAATGCAGGCTAAGCGTAAGGCGCTGCCTCTTCATGCACGTACCAAAGCCTCACAGGCGCTCTGTGCACGCCTTCAAACCCTTTCGGTGTATCAGCAGGCTACGCATATTGCACTCTATCAAGCCATCGAGGGTGAAATCGACCTACATCCCCTTTGGACGCTTGCAGAACAAGCAGGTAAAACCTGTTATATGCCTGTCATGAACACGCAAACAAAAACATTATTTTTTTTGCCTACAACACAAACATCACCTCAACAAAGCAATATCTATCATATAGTAGAGCCCAAGACCCCACATACACAAGCTATCGAACTTGATTATCTCGATTTAATGCTTATACCCTTAGTGGCTTTTGATGACCATGGCACACGCCTTGGCCGTGGCGCAGGTTATTATGACCGCACACTTGCTCATACAAAACCACGGTGTTTACTCGGTGTGGCCTACGAATTTCAACATGACGATTTACTACCACCCGAACCATGGGATGTTCCTTTACACGGCGTGGTAACCGAAAAAACTATCCATTGGAGTGCATCATGACCCGTTACTGGCTTTTAAAATCTGAACCTTCCTGTTTTAGCATCACAGATTTACAAAACATGCCCCATCAAACCTCGCCTTGGGATGGTATTCGAAATTATCAAGCACGTAATTTTATGCGCAATGACATGTCTATCGGTGACCAAGCTTTTTTTTATCATTCCAGTTGTGCAACCCCAGGGATCGTCGGTACCATAGAAATTGTCAGCGAAGCTTACCCTGATGACACCGCGTTTGATCCGGCAAGCGATCATCCTGATCCGAAAAGCACACCAGAAAATCCTCGATGGTTTATGGTGGATGTGCGCTTTAAACAACAGTTTTCGAAGATTATTTCGCTTGCAGCGCTCAAAACGCATCCTGAGCTTGATGAGATGCGTTTGCTACAAAAAGGCAACCGCTTATCTATTTTACCGGTAAGTCCTGATGAATGGGCTTTTATTTCAAACCTCGCACGCTAATTTATTCATAATCATTGGAGATTTTTACTCATGTTCAACCCTGGTCAACTTGATGATATCGCGACAAAATTATATGCGGCTATGCCAACAGGCTTACAAACACTTGAAGCCGATGTGCAAGCAACGTTTAAATCCATTTTACAAACAGGATTTGCGCAATTAGACGTGGTCACACGTGAAGAATTTGATGCCCAAGTCAAAGTTTTAGCACGTACCCGTGAAAAAGTTGAAACACTTCAAAAGCAGCTTGATGAATACGTGAGCATGAACATAAAAACAGCTTAATTTGCAGTTAAAATCCATAGCACACCTCATTAAAATCAGTTATTGTAGCCAAACACCCCTACGGAAAATGGGGTGTTTTTGTCCAACTTAACTTAATGAATGAATGAGTGCACCCATGAACCTCGCGATCACCCAAACACGCAGCACGCTCGGCATCCATGCCCAGTCGGTTGCAGTAGAAGTCCATTTATCCAATGGATTACCTTCGTTTACCATTGTAGGCCTTGCCGAAACCGCTGTTCGCGAAAGCAAAGACCGCGTTCGCAGTGCCATTTTAAACAGCCATTTTGAATTCCCTAACCGCCGTATCACCGTCAATTTAGCGCCGGCTGATTTACCTAAAACAGGCAGCGGTTTTGATGTACCGATCGCGCTCGGTATTTTAGCTGCCTCAGGCCAAATACCTCCAGGACCACTTACATCGCATGAATTTATCGGTGAACTTGCCTTAAACGGTGAGTTACGGGGTATTACCTCCATCATTCCCGTTGTGCTCGCAGCCCGCCGTGCACAGCAAAAGTTGATTATTGCTGAAGCAAACGCCGCCGAAGCAAGTATCGCGCAATATAGCGCTGTTTTTAGCGCAAAAAATCTACGTGAAGTCTGTAATTACATCTGCCACGGCGAAGCGCTCCAAGCGATCCCTGAATACACTCCGGCCCCATCCGCGGAGGCCATGCTGGATTGGTCGGATGTCAAAGGACAGCATCATGCCAAACGTGCGTTTGAAATTGCGGCCAGCGGCGGCCATAGTTTATTACTTTCCGGCCCGCCTGGCAGTGGCAAAACCATGCTGGCCAAACGCTTCACCACCCTGCTTCCTGAGCTGGATGAACATCAAACGCTTGAGTCTGCCGCCATTCATTCGACCCGCGGCAGGCTTCCTAGCACACACCGCTGGCATGAGCCGCCTTTTCGTTCACCCCATCACACGGCCTCACCGGTTGCTCTTGTGGGTGGAGGCAATCCACCTAAACCCGGCGAAATCTCACTCGCGCATCATGGCGTATTATTTTTAGATGAGCTCCCTGAGTTTAATCGCCGCGTCCTTGAAACACTGCGCGAGCCGCTTGAATCGGGACATGTATGTATTTCACGTGCCGCAGCACAAGCTGAATTTCCTGCAAAATTTCAGCTCATTGCCGCCATGAACCCCTGCCCTTGTGGCCACGCAGGCAATGCCAGCATGACGTGCCTATGCACACCCGATCGTATCAACCGCTATTTAGCAAAACTCTCAGGCCCCTTACTTGATCGCATTGATATGCATATTGTGGTCCAAGCGCTCACCAAAGATGAGTTACTTAAACCCAACGAGGCTCCGGCCAATGAAAGCACGCGTATTCGTGCCAACATTAAAAATATCCGAGCACGTCAAATCAACCGCCAGGGCATGCTCAATGCCTTTTTAAACCCGAAAACATGCGAAGCGCATTGTGCATTCGGAAGCGATGAAAAAGAGTTACTCAATAAGATTTTAAGTCACCTCAAACTTTCAGCGCGTGCGTTTCATCGCCTCCTTAAAATTGCACGAACCATCGCTGATATGGATGAACGAGATGCTGTAAGCAGTAAAGACTTAAAGCAAGCGTTATCGTATAAACAAACCCTGCAGACTAAGATTTGATTGAAAATAAGGATTTTTTATGAAAATAATACACAATGAAAAAATTGAAGAAAAAATAATTGATCTTCGAAATCAACAGGTTATCATAGATACCGATATTGCTGAACTCTACGGTGTTGAGACTAAACGTATCAATGAGGCGGTTACTAGAAACCCCGATAAATTCCCTAAAGATTATCTTTTTAAAATAACACAACAAGAATGGGAATTATTGAAGTCGCAATTTGCGACTTCAACCAAAGGTGGCAAAATGAAGTTACCCGTTGCCTTTACATAACGTGGCTTATATATGCTGGCTACGATCTTAAAAAGCCCCAAGGCAACAGAAACTACACTGGCCATTATTAATACCTTTTCTAAGGTGAGAGAAATAAACCGCTCAGTCAATCAATTAACTGAACTTCCAGAAAAGTCCCCTCGGCAGGAAAAATTACTTCATCGTACAAGCGAATTACTTTCTGATTTAATTCAACCGGATGAGATTGATACATCTGAGTCTGAAGCCAGTATTGAGCTAAATTTTGCCGTTGTTAAATTTAAATATACCGTTAAAAAAACGAAGCCCGAATAAGCCACTCCAAAATCGCCATACGCATGAACACGCCGTTTTGGACTTGTTGAAGAATGCACGACTGTGGACCATCTGCGACATCACTATCAATTTCGACCCCTCGATTAATAGGCCCTGGGTGCATCACACGTGCACCTGGTTTTGCATACAAAAGTGAACTTGACGTGATCGCATAGTTTTCTCGATATGCCAGCAAATCACATGCCTCATCATCTGAAAAGCGCTCGTGTTGCACACGCAGTGTCATCACCACATCGGCTTGATCTAAACCTTTTTGAAGTGACGAAGTAGCCTCGCCATAAATAATATTTTTAGGTAACCATGCTTCAGGTCCAATTAACGCGAGCTCTCCTACTTGAAGCACACGACACAAACACTGCAAAGACTGAGCAACACGAGAATGTCGAATATCACCCACCACCGCAATTTTAATATCTTGAGGCTTAAGTTTATGCTCGATGATGGTCATCATATCCAACATCGCTTGCGTTGGATGCGCATGCATACCGTCACCCGCATTCACCAACTGCAAAGATTCTGGAATGACACGTGATAATTGTTGCAATGCACCGTCTTCAGGATGCCGTATCACCATCAAACGCACCCCCATCGCCGCAAAGGTTTGGCACATGTCTTGCATGGCTTCACCTTTGCTTTCAGACGAACGTTTTGGATCTAAACTCAAAACCGTCAAACCAAGATTTTTGGCGGCTAAATCAAAACTAAGCTGTGTGCGTGTACTGTTTTCATAAAACACTTGCAGCAACACAACACCGGGATAAGTTGGATAACTTGGCGCTTGATTTTGTGAAGATAATTTAAAAAAAAGGGCACGTTCAATCAGCTCTAAGACCATGGACGATGATAATTGATCGACATCAAGAAAATGTTTCACGTTTGATTACTCCGCTTGCTGAAGCCATTGCTCCAGAATAACACAGGCTGCAAGACTATCCACTTCTGAGTTTTTAATTTTACGATACCCGCCTTTTTCAAATAATAAGGCGCGTGCTTCAATCGTCGATAAACGCTCATCGACCAAAAACACCGGAAGTTTAAAGCGTCCATGCAGTCTATCAGCAAAGCGTTTAGCTGGCTTGGTGACATATAACGGGCCACCGTCTGTGCGGGTTGGGAACCCTACGATCAATGCGCTTGGGCGCCACGTATGAATCAGCTCAGCTATCATGTCCCAACTGGGTGCGCCGTCGGTGGCTTTTAAGGTCGATAATGGGGTTGCGGTGCAGGTTAAGCGCTGCCCAACAGCCACACCAATACGTTTATAACCGAAATCGAATCCCAGATAAACGGGATCAGGCATGGCCTGCTCCTGGCATAATATGCCCGACGTTGACACCGATGGTTTCTGCCGTTTTTTCCCAACGTTCATCAAAAGGCACCTCATAAAGCAACTCAGGCTCATACGGACACACCAGCCATTGTTCCTCGATTTCTTTATCCAACGCCTTTTCCCCCCACGCAACAAATCCCAAAGCGACCAAACTATCTTTAGGCCCATGATTTTGAGCAATCGCGCGAATAATATCATTCGAGGTCGTGATGGTCACGTCATCATCGAGAACCAAGCTTGAGCGCCAGTTACCGCACGGTCGGTGAATCACGAAGCCTCGCTCCGGCTGCATGGGTCCACCCAATAAAAGCGGCTTATGACGTTGTTCTGAGCGATCTGACTTGATATGAAGTTGATCAAACATAAAGCTTAAAGAATACTCAAGAGGCCGATTAATCATCAACCCAACCGCGCCTTCGGGTTGATGCTCACACACATAAACGACACTACGTTCAAAAATTGTTCCATGAAGTACCGGCATGGCAGCTAATAAATGATTTCTGAGTGCTAACGGTGTACCCATTCCGTCTCCTTTTGCGCTATCTTATTTTACAGTATAGATGATTTTCAATATCTTGCTTTACTTGCCCCCAAGCACACGCCTGAGTATGATGATTAAATTCATCTTTGAGAAAGCCAAGGAGCGTTTATGAACCCCTTATTATCAAATTTAGTGGATGAAAAATATCCTCTTCTTATGCAATCTGTGATCCTCGATCAACTCATCTCACGTATTCTATTTTTTGGCTTCCTGCTGATCATGCTGGTGCTTGTTGTTTGGGATAGGTATCAAAAAAAGCACGCGATTCTTCGTAACTTTCCTCTGATTGGACATTTTCGTTATTTAAGTGAATTTTTGGGTGACTTTTTTCGTCAATATTTTTTTACTAATGATCGAGAAGAACTTCCCTTTAATCGCGCGGAGCGTAATTGGGTCTATCGCGCAGCCAAACAAGCGGACACCACCATCGGTTTCGGCTCCACACGCCCACTTAATCAGACAGGAACGGTGTATTTTGTCAGTGCTCCTTTTCCTGTGCTCGCTTCAGGTCATGTCAATATTCAACCCATAACCATCGGCCCCTACTGTAAAAAACCTTACGTATCTAAGCATCTATTTAATATATCAAGCATGAGCTACGGCTCTATATCCAAAGTTGCCATACGTGCCCTGGCTGGAGGCGCAAAAAAAGCGGGTTGCTGGCTTAACACCGGTGAGGGCGGTGTTTCATCCTACCATCTTGAAAGTGGTTGCGACTTAGTCGTACAAATTGGCACCGCCAAATACGGCGTGCGCGATAAACTCGGTCACTTATCAGATAAAAAATTACGTGAACTCGCGAAAAAGCCCCAAATTAAAATGTTTGAAATCAAATTAAGCCAAGGCGCAAAACCAGGCAAAGGGGGTATTCTTCCAGCCATTAAAGTAACCGAAGAAGTCGCGAAAATTCGTGGTATACCGCCATATCAAGACTCCATTAGTCCAAACCGTCATCCTGATATTAGCAATGTTGAAGAGCTCTTAAACATGACGCAACGGATTCGAGACATCACAGGCAAACCCGTCGGTTGTAAATTCGTGCTGGGCAGTTATGAATGGCTGCATGACTTATGCCTAGCCATTCATCAACGAGGTATTGCATCGGCACCTGACTTTATTACACTTGATAGCGCGGATGGGGGCACAGGAGCATCCCCCCAAGGTTTAATGGATTATATGGGTATTCCTATCTCCGAGTCTCTGCCTAAACTTGTCGATATTTTAGTTCTGTACAATCTGCGTTCACGAATTAAAATTATTGCTAGCGGTAAACTGATTACCCCTGCAGATGTCACCTGGGCTTTATGTGCCGGTGCTGATTTGATCAATTCAGCCCGAGGTTTTCTTTTTGCTTTAGGATGCATTCAATCGATGAAATGTCATAAGAACACGTGCCCAACGGGTATTACGACACATAACCCACGCCTGCAACGCGGCCTTGTTGTGGAGGATAAAATTGAACGTGTTTTTCATTATGCCAATAACATGGCGTCTGAAGTGAGTACGCTCTGTCATTCCTGCGGTGTTGATGAAGCTCGGCAACTGCAACGCGCCCATGCGCGTATCGTACGTGAAGATGGCTTTTCGGTTTCGCTTGCCGATATATTTCCTGATCAACAACCGCTGCCTGAATACAAATAAATTGACACAAAACAACAAAATTTATTTTTTTAGACTATGCTTTTTATGTAGGCCACATAAAAAGGTTGATTGCTTATGAAAAGGATTTTCCCTAGCTTTATTTTATTCATACTCAGCTTACCTGCCTGGGCGGCGGATCCGTTACCGCTTGATTCGCTACCCCTGGATGTAGAAAAGATCGTTAAAGAAGTGGATCCCGCGATTAATCTTGGTGCGCTTGTTGTCGATGTTAATACCGGTGAAACACTTTACTCACGTAATGCTTCAAAAACTTTTATTCCTGCCAGTAACATGAAGTTATTTTCAGATGCTGCTGCCCTACTTGCCTTAGGCCCAAATTATCAATTTAAAACCGAATTAAGCACCGATGCCACACGCTTAGAAGACGGCGTATTAAACGGATCGATTTATCTCAATATGCCAGGCGATCCATCGTTTAAAAATGAAGATTTAAGCGATTTGCTTGCCAACCTTAAAACGTGGGGTATTAAGCGCATTGATGGAAATATTATTCTTGTCAGTGCGCGTTATGGAATCGACCCCTACGGTCCCGGCTGGTCAGAAAAAGATTTAACCCATGGTTACGGTGCCCCACTAGCCCCCCTGATTTTAGATGAAAACCGCCTCATCGTGACGGTAAATCCTGCGGCCAAAGCAGGTCAAAACGCGCGAATTGAACTGAACACAACCAATGCTGGCATCACATTAAACAATGAAGTGATGACCAATCCGACAGCCAAAACGTGTGGCTTAAGCTACGTGATGGATAAAAAAAATCAACTCACCATTCATGGCTGCGTGGGGCTTGGTCAATGGTCCGGCCAACAAAAGCTTGCCATCATTAATCCAACACGCTATGTAAAAGCCCATATAACCTCAGATTTAAATAAAATGGGTATTATTTTGGACGGAAAAATAAAATTTGGTAAAAAACCAAAAACGGCGTTGCTTTTGGGTACGCATCAATCAAAATCGATTGCTGGACTTTTAGAAAAAACGTTAAAAACATCCGATAATTTATATGCTGAAAGCCTTTATTTACATACTGCTGAAGTTTTACATGGCTCACCGGTGAATTGGAATAAAGCTGAGCCGATTATTAAAAACTTTTTAGAACAAGAAACCAAGATTTCTATGAAAACAGCCGTTCTACGGGATGGTTCAGGCCTATCACGACTGGATCAGATAACCCCCAAACAAACGGTTGATTTACTTAAATTCCTTCATGCGCGCTTCCCACTTGCCTACGAGTATATTTCTGCACTTCCCGTAGCAGGACGTGACGGCACACTCAGTAAACGTTTAAAAAAACCTTCGGAGCAAGGCTTTATTCGTGCAAAAACAGGTACGATGTCAGGTATTACCAGTCTTTCAGGTTACATGTACACAACCAACGGTCACACCTTGGCGTTTGCTATTTATATCAACAAAGGCCCACAAACTCAAGCTAAAATCACGTGGCGCTACGCCCCGCTTGTGGATAAATTATGTTCTTTTTTCTTAAAACAAACTCCGAGCAATCAGCTTAAAAATCTTGCACAGCATGCGCATGCTCGCAGCGCTTATCAAGAGCACCCCGTACAAATCGAAACGGCACGGCAGCATGAAAAAAAATGGCGTCATATTGAACTTGCTTTAAAACGCGCCCTCAAAGACCAACCAGTCGCCGTGATTTATCGTGGCGATCATCTACTTTTAGAAGATCAATCAAAAAATACACAAGCGGTATGGTCAGCTCTACAAAACGTCAATAAAAAATATCCTTTTTCTGCGGCCCTGCATGATAACATGGCACCTGAAAAGCACCACAAAATGCCCTCGCTACTCTGGATAAAAACCAACACGGCATCCTCCACGCGCACTTGGCTTATCCAAGATGCTGCAACGTAAAACATGCGTTATTTCTGTTATGATATGCATTCTTACTGTTTTTACTTAAAAAAGGGGTCATGATGCTTCAAGAACTTGCGCAACAATACAGTCATTCGATTCAAACATTTTATTTATTAATTCTGATTGTTAATGCTTTCATTCACATTCTTTTTGCAGGTGCTGTCGCAAAAGATGCGGGACAATTGCAAAAAGTTGGGCAACAACCAGCGTTAGTTGCCGCACCGACTTGGGCGTTTGCAACCTTGCTCGGTGGTGTTTTTATTGCTGCGGTGTATTGGTTCATTCACCATTCAACACTCACACGTCCGGTTGCACATCAACCCAACACACCAAGAAACAACTAAAACTCAGCTTTCTCGATTTCAACCTGCCCATCTTTTGACAACATAATGGCAAACGGGCGGGTTGCTGGGAAATGAGCAAAAACGATCATCATCATGACCGTAATGGGTACGGATAAAAACATTCCCACAACCCCCCAAATCACTCCCCATAAGCCTAACGCAAACAAAATGATCAGAGGACTCAAATTCAACGAACGCCCAAGGTAACGTGGTTCAATCAACGAGCCAATCACAAACTGCACAGCCACAAGGCCCGAGGTCATCGCAACAAACGGAAACCACGTTTGAAATTGAATTAAAGCGAGTAGTGCTGGAAATAATGTCGCAATAATCGAACCTATATTCGGAATATAATTCAAGAAAAAAATAAGCAACGCCCAAAATTCAGCAAAATCCAGTCCAATCCACGTCATGATTCCCCAGCTCGCAAGCGCCGTTAATAATCCCATCAATGTTTTTAAACCCAAATACGTTTGTATATCACGCAGCGTTCGCGTCATCAGTTCATTCATGACGTTGCGCTGCTTTTCAGATGGCACCAAACGTTTTATTTTGGTTGCAAAAACAGCTTGCTCCACAAATAAAAAAATGGTGTAAATTGCAATCAAAAATGCAGAGCTTGCGACCGTAGTAAAGCCCGCATACACATTGATTAATATTTTTTGAATATCAAGATCTTCGCTTAATCGCTCGACATAAGCGACCAACTTGGCAAGTAACTGCTGATTAAGCTGATCGGTTAACTGCTTAAAACTTTCTTTATAGCGGGCTGAGGCATGAATCACCTCATTCACATTGTTCGTGACAATATGAACCAATTCCCACATACACCCAACCACCACCAAAAAAGACAACACCATACTCAGCTTGGCAGGAAAATACCGACCTAACCATGGCATATGCTGTATGGAGTGATTGAGTGTATTCAGTAAATTCCAAATAAACAACGCAATAACCCAAGGCAAGAGAAAACTACGTCCGGTCATCAATAAATAACCAATAAGCGTTACACTGATTAATCCTGCAGCAAAGGTGATGACTCGATTCACATGCACTCCCTAAAATCTAACGCGAAAATATTCAAAATATAAGCCTTCATCATGGCATAAAAAAAAAGTCAAAAACATGACTGTCAAGACTGTTTTTAAAAAAAATACTGCTTTATAATCATCAACCAATTTTCTATATCATCTCATGTGATTACATGTGGGTAAGTGAAAATCCACGCATCACAAGTTCAGAATATACTCTCTTTAAAATCAACATAACCCATTGAAATATAATATATTTTTTATCTTAAAATACCCCACAATGTTATCCCCATTATCTGTGGATAACATTGTGGGTAGCGTGAAAAGTGCTTTAAAAATAAGGGCATTGCCCTCGTGCATTAAACTGCACCAACTACATCATGGCGTCACGTAACCAACTGCCATCACCATCCTCATCTTTATACGATAAAACCACCACTTCTGTGCTACCGACCTTCACAAATTCTTCGTTTAACCATTTGGCTGCACTGGGAAGTACGCGAATGCATCCATGACTGGCATTGCTTGTTAGCTGATCATAGCCCGAGTGAATGGTAAACCCTCGATAAAAATACATGCAATACGGCATTTTAGCACCACCGCCCGTTTCAACAGGGTATGTTCTAGATTTACAATTTACACCGCGCTTGTAATAAATGCGAAAATTTCCGGTCACGGTACGACACGGTTCATTGCTGTCATCACAAAAATCTGCACCGCCGGAGCCCATCCCTGTCATGACGCGCTCGCCTTCCTCGTTATAAGCGGCCCAGGCAGAGACTTTCGGGTCGAATACAAACAGTTTTCGACCGCGCGGTTTAATTTGTAAAGGAAAATGATGACGTCCCCGTGTATCTTTCAAATGATGGGGCATGTAATGCACAGCCCCATCATCATCGGTAACAATCGTCGCCTCATCAACATCGAGGCATGCCGTCAAGTTGAAACACAACACCCACGGCAACCAAACATACTTCATGCGTTTAATCTTCATGAAGACGACGGTATTTGGTTTTGGAAGGATTGTTTGCAGCGTCTCCCAAACGACGTTTACGATCTTCTTCATAATCTTGATAATTTCCATCAATAAAGACAACCTTTGAATCCCCTTCAAACGCCAATAAATGCGTGCAAATACGATTGAGAAACCAACGATCATGCGAAACAACAATGGCGCATCCTGGAAAGTTCAGCATCGCTTCTTCTAACGCACGTAAGGTTTCTACGTCTAAATCATTACTGGGCTCATCGAGAAGTAAGACGTTCGCACCACGCTTTAACAAACACGCCAAATGCACGCGATTACGCTCACCACCGGATAAACTTCCAACACGTTTTTGTTGATCAACACCTTTGAAATTAAAACGTCCAACATAGGCACGTGATGGCATTTGAAAGGCTCCGACTTGAATGATATCGTGACCGTCTGAAATCATTTCCCAAGCCGTTTTACTATCATCCAGATTATCGCGAGATTGATCAACATACGCTAAATCAACGGTTTTTCCGATACGGATCTCACCTTGATCTGGTGTGATTTGCTGTGTCAACATTTTCAAAAATGTTGATTTTCCGGCACCGTTGGGCCCCACAATCCCTAAAATACCGCCTTTCGGTAATCTAAAATTTAAATTTTTAAATAAAACTCGATCACCAAAGGCTTTGGCTAAATTTTCACCCTCAATCACCAAGTCACCTAAGCGCTCACCCGGTGGAATGTATAGATCATTGGTTTCTTGACGTTTTTGAAACTCACGAGAGGTCATTTCTTCAATACGTGCCAAACGCGCTTTGTTTTTAACACGACGGCCTTTGGGCGAACTACGCGCCCACTCAAGCTCCGCCTTCAGCGCACGATCGTGTGCTGACTCTTGTTTTTGTTCTTGTGCTAAACGCGCGGTTTTTTGCTCAAGCCAAGTTGTATAATTACCTTCATAAGGAATACCTTCCCCACGATCGAGCTCAAGAATCCACTGCGCGGCATTATCAAGAAAATAGCGATCATGCGTAATTGCAACAACCGTCCCGGTAAATTCTTCTAAATAATGCTCAAGCCAAGCCACACTTTCGGCGTCCAAGTGATTGGTTGGCTCATCCAGTAAGAGCATATCAGGATTAGAAAGCAGCAACCGACACAAAGCAACCCGACGGCACTCACCACCCGATAACACACCAATCAACGTATCACCATCCGGTAAGCGTAACGCATTACAAGCAATTTCAAGTCGTCGATCGAGATCCCAGCCACCACCGGCCTCAATCGCTTGCTGTAAATCACCTTGCTCTTCAAGCAAGGCTGTCATGGCCTCATCACTCATCGGCTCACAAAATTTTGCACTGATCTCATCAAATTTTGCAAGTAAGCTTTTCATATCTGCAACGGCCTCTTCCACCACTTCCCGAACGGTTTGCTTGGGATTCATGTGAGGCTCTTGAGGCAGATAACCAATACGAATACCTGCCTGAGGACGTGCTTCACCTTCAAAATTTTTATCGACCCCAGCCATAATACGAAGCAACGTTGATTTACCCGAACCATTCAGTCCAAGCACCCCAATTTTTGCACCAGGATAAAAACTCAGTGAAATATCTTTTAAAATCGCGCGTTGATTTTCAACCACTTTACTCACATGGTTCATTGTAAAAATATACTGTGCCATAAGGGCTACTCCAATTTTTCTAATTTAAAATAATTAAGTCCAATCTAAAATCACTTTTCCTGACTGGCCCGAGGCCATCATCTGAAAAGCCGGTTGAAAATCATCCACCGAAAAATGATGCGTCATGACCGGTGATAAATCCAGACCACTTTGAAGCATGGCAATCATTTTGTACCATGTTTCGTACATCTCTCGCCCATAAATACCTTTAAGCTCCAAGCCTTTAAAGATCACTTGTGTCCAATCAATCGCCGTTTCTTCGGGAGGAATGCCTAACAAAGCCATTTTTCCACCATGGTTCATGGTTTTAATCATGTCGTTTAATGCCATAGGGTTACCTGACATTTCGAGACCCACATCAAAACCTTCGCGCATACCCAATTCAGCCATGGTGTCTTGGAGCGTATGATGTTTTATATTAATAGCACGCGTTGCGCCCATTTTTTTTGCTAAGGCAAGACGGTGATCATTCACGTCCGTAATCACCACATGGCGTGCACCCGCATGGCGCGCAATCGCAACCGCCATCATGCCTATCGGCCCTGCACCGGTGATTAACACATCTTCACCGATTAAATTAAACGAAAGTGCGCAGTGCGTTGCATTCCCAAACGGATCTAAAATTGCCGCTTGATCACCCGTAATATCATCCGGTAAAGGCAAAACATTACTGGCGGGCAAAACTAAATATTCAGCAAAACAACCGGGACGATTCACCCCCACACCGAGCGTTTTTCGACATAAATGTTGCCGACCTGCGCGACAATTACGACATATGCCACAGGTAATATGGCCCTCGCCTGACACACGTTGTCCAACGGTTAAGCCTTTTACGTACTGGCCAACCTCAACGACCTCACCAAAAAATTCATGCCCAACAATCATCGGTACGGGAATGGTTGCTTGCGCCCAATCATCCCAAGCATAAATATGAATATCTGTTCCGCAAATCGCCGTTTTATGAATTTTAATTAAGACTTCATGTGCATCAAACGTTGGCTTTGGCGAATCATCCATCCAAATGCCTGGCTCACGTTTTGCTTTAATCAATGATTTCATGATGTTTTCCAAATAAAGTTAGATAATACCCAGTTCTCGACCAACACGCCCAAACGCATCCAACGCTTTATCAAGATGTGCATCGGTATGTGCAGCTGACATTTGAGTTCGAATACGCGCCTGCCCTTTGGGCACAACAGGAAATGAGAATCCGACTACATAAATGCCTTCCTCCAGTAAACGCTCGGCCATTTTTCCAGCAAGTACCGCATCGCCTAACATCACAGGTATAATCGCATGCTCGCCTGGTACTAACGTAAACCCAAGCTGCTCTAAACCGGCGCGAAAATAACGCCCATTTTCTTGCACGTTCCGAATTAAATCTTGATTATTAATGACTAAATCTAGCGCAGCAATTGAGGTCTCTGTAATCATAGGCGCCAGCGTATTTGAAAATAAATACGGCCGTGAGCGCTGTCGTAACCAAGCCACAATCGCTGCATTCGCGGCCGTAAACCCACCCGACGCCCCACCCAATGCTTTACCTAACGTGCCGGTAATAATATCAATGCGATCCGACACACCAAAATGCTCTGGCGTACCTCGGCCAGTTTCACCCACAAAACCGACCGCGTGCGAGTCATCGACCATGACTAATGCACCGTATTTATCGGCTAAATCACAAATAGCTGGCAAATTTGCCAAAATACCGTCCATCGAAAACACACCGTCGGTCGCTATCAAACGAAAACGTGCGTCGCTTGCCGCTTGCAGCTGCTTTTCTAGATCGTGCATATCATTGTTGGCATAACGGTAACGCTTGGCTTTACATAAACGCACCCCATCAATAATACTGGCGTGGTTTAAAGCATCACTGATAATCGCATCATCAGGCCCGAGCAACGTTTCGAACAAACCCGCATTAGCATCAAAGCATGAAGGATACAAAATCGTGTCTTCTTTACCTAAAAAATCACTGATTTTTTTCTCTAAGGCTTTATGCGGTGCCTGCGTTCCACAAATAAAACGAACAGAAGCCATACCGTATCCGTATTTATCTAACGCTACTTTTCCTGCTTCAATTAAGGCAGGATGATTGGCAAGCCCTAGATAATTATTAGCGCAGAGATTAATCACATCATGCTCACCCAGGCTAACCATGGCCTGCTGTTGATTTTGAATAACACGCTCGGGCTTAAATAAGCCTTCTTGTTTAAGAACCACTAATTCTGCTTGAAAATATTTCTCAAATTTGTCCCGCATGTCTATCTCCAGCTTGGCTCAACATTTCTTTAGATAAATATCCGCGTGCATCATAACAAGCTGGGAACACATTCACCAGAATAGCGATCGATGCGCCGGATATGTCTAGCTAGTACACCATTCCATGAATTCTGGCCAATGCTGGTATATTTACGCTACCCTTCGTCTTTGCAAGGTAAGAATAGATGTGCGTATGAAGATTGGCCGCAAACTGTTTGCTAAAATCCACAAACAAAAACACCATGCAAACCCTAATTGGACAGTATCGTCTTCATCACGCCATGATCAAGCTCGCGACTCATAATTCGGTGCCTCCACCTTCAGGATTTCACGCGACTGCGTGAGGTCAGCGGTTCTTACTTCATCAAGGCGGCTAACGGCCGCCAAATCAACGGTGCCCGAGCCCGAGCCCCAGCCCCAGCCGACGTCCGCCCTCTCCCACCGATCCCCCCGATATATAGTAAAATCAAACCCAACGCCAGATGCCGAAGAAGTAAGAGGAAACCAAAACTCCAAAGAACGAGACATGTAATTAGAAAATGAACGCGTGCGCGGTAACCTGGACTCATTAAATTCAGGCCGAGGGGCAAATGACCGGTCCGATCTGCAATATTCGTTTGCGATATGTACAGGCACATCCCGTTGAGCTTTGCCTACGTCGAGCCAGGCAGCGATTCGCTGGTGATACGGGTAATAATCCCGGTTATTATCATACGTCACGTAGGTGTTTAGTGCGGTGATTAACGATTTAAAATCAAATGCGTCGGTTAATTTGTTCGCGATGGCCTGGGCGGGGGGCGTTATAAAAAATGACAGAAGAAAGAACGCAGGGAAAGTTAAATAGCTTAGGTATTGCAATGGACCCAAACAGGAAAGCATCCAATTCCACACGCTTGCGTGTGGTGCTAATTCTT
>Ga0100378_1000188_pt1 | contig 68435 bp, 63 predicted proteins | sample CryGeymeta201502_FD_81535 | JGI IMG/M metagenome (GOLD analysis project Ga0100378, IMG submission 81535) | Groundwater microbial communities from Crystal Geyser aquifers in Utah, USA - Crystal Geyser metaG 2015-02 | ecosystem: Environmental > Aquatic > Deep subsurface > Groundwater | place: USA... | reverse complement strand
TTCATATGCGCGCTTATCTTCTTATCGTAATTTTGGTATTCCTATTCCTAAAAAAGCAATTTCATCGCAAGCAATTGATGCACGTAAAAAATTAAATGATTTATATGATAAAAATCAAGAAGATGTTTCATTTTCAAATTCTATTGTAAACTCAGCGGCCTTCCCATTTTTAGAAAAAACAACTCAAGTTGAGTTAAAACAAGTCTCATCCATACTAAAATCTGACGCAAAGATCATTCAATCGCCCGAAGCGATCGAATGCTTTTTACCCGAGACACAAGAGAGCTGCCCTCAAATTGTAGACAACATTGAAAAGCGACTTCACGCACCCGATATGACGAAGTTGAATAAATTGAGAGGCGCTTATTATGTTAATATTAATGAAAAATGGCCTGTGCTATTCATTAATGAAATAAACTCTATGACTGCGGCGATGAAAATGTATAGCACTAATATTACCTTAGGTGCTGGCCCGACATATGATTTAAGTCTCATATTTAACCCCAACCTACGTATTATTGCACCCCGTGGCGGTTATTCTGTTTATGACGCCAACAACACAGAAATTAGGTATTACTTCGACTATTACGGAGAAGAAGACTGGTTGAGACAAGATGCATCGGGCCTCGGCTATTTTGGAAAAATTCCATGGCGTACCTGTACTAATGGCACATGTTCAAAAGTCTATACAGCAATGACTGTTATTCCTTTCTAAATTTCGATTCTTAAATTTAGGTGCGGTAAACCGCACCTAAATGCAAAGCACAGATAACTTAAAAAAATTAAGCTCTTCCTATCACCTGATTAATTTTATTAGCAAAACGCACGGCTTTTGTATTGGCTAACCGTCTATGCTGCTCTTTCAACAAGCTAATCTCTTGGTCCTTCGCTTGAATAACTTTCTCAAAAGCCTTTGTTGTCTCTATATTAGCTTTAAATAAGTTGGCACTTCTTTCAATAATTTGCTTGGTGATTTCATTGTTATTTAACCATGACTCATCAGGTTCTTTATCACTTTCAAGCTTATTTTTTATAGCCCAAATAGCGCCTATTGGCTTATCTAGTAGCTGATTAACATTATTATGTGAATGATAATCTTCACATACATATACATCCCATGAATCGTCAAAATCCTCAGGCATCCAACCAGATTTATGCTCTTGCCAAGCAGCACCATTCAATCCCCAAGCATCTTTACCTCCGTGCAAAGTTTCTTGAGCAATAAATCCCAAAGGCGTAAAAATAACAACTTGTTTTCGAGCTATTTTTTCTGTTAATGCTAACAAACGCACGCCCTCTTCTTTATCTAAATGCTCTATAACATCAATTAAAAATACGGTATCTACTGAGTTTTCACCAAACTGTGAAACAGCAAAATCCCAATCGCCATTTAAAACAACAAATAACTGATCATTTTGCATGCCTATATTTTTATTTAATTCTTGAACATACTCATGAAAAGGCTCAACACAAATATACAATTGCGGTTTAATAAATGTTTTAGGGTAAATTCCAGCTCCAATATCTAATACAGTCTTTATTTCTTGTTCTAACTTATCTAAAACAGATTTGTCAAACAATGTCTTATCTATGATTTCAACATGGGCCATTGATTACATCCTTATTAAATTTGTACATATTAAAATCCAATTAATTAAAAATAAAATTAACTTTTTTCTTAGCTGGTTACTCTAACTGAATAAAACAATAGCACCAAGAAAGTTTATTAAAAAATCGATACATTGAAACTCGTAATTTCATGAGCGATAAGTATATACTACGAACCTAAATTGAAACAAAGGACAAATAAGACGTGAAGATACTAGTTTTAGGTGCAACTGGAATGCTAGGAAGCACTATCTTTCAACAATTATTTAATAACTCACAACATCAAGTATGGGGAACAATACGTAATAATCATAACCTACGTTATTTCCCAGAAAATACCCATCAAAATTTAATAAACAACATCGACGTACTCGAACACGATGCCTTAGTACATGCATTTTCACAAGCTAAACCCGATATTGTGATTAACTGTGTTGGTGTCATCAAGCAGCTTGCGCATGCCAACAACCCACTCACTACACTACCGATCAATGCTATGCTACCCCACCGTCTGGCATCACTATGTGAACTCACTAAAACTCGGCTTATACATATTAGTACGGACTGTGTTTTCTCAGGCAATAAAGGCATGTACGTCGAAACCGATATATCGGATGCAACGGATTTATATGGCAAATCGAAATACATAGGCGAACTGCATGATTATCCTTTAGCCATCACATTACGTACGTCAATCATAGGCCACGAAATCAACTCAAATTATAGCTTAGTCAATTGGTTTCTTTCACAAGAAAATAGTATTTCTGGCTATGATAAAGCAATATTCTCAGGATTTTCGACTTTAGAATTCACACGCATTATTCATGATTTTGTCATTCCAAACCCTACCCTGACTGGCTTATATCATGTAGCCGCACACCCCATTAATAAATTTGATTTATTATCAATAATCGGCAACGTTTATGAGAAAAACATAGCTATTACACCGGATAGTGCGCTCGTCATTGATCGCTCACTCAACGCGCAGCGATTTAATCAAGCCACACAATACAGCCCCCCTGATTGGACTACATTAATCACGGCAATGCACAAAGACTACTTAAATACAAAAGAAAGGAATCTTCATGTTTGAGAATAAAACACTTCTGATAACCGGCGGTACAGGCTCATTTGGCCACGCGGTATTAAAGCGATTTTTGGATTCATCCATACAAGAAATTCGTATTTTTAGTCGTGATGAAAAAAAACAAGACGACATGCGACGAACATTTAACAGTAAAAAAATAAAATATTATATTGGAGATGTTCGTGATTATTCATCGATTAGTGACGCGATGCGCGACGTTGATTATGTATTTCATGCCGCTGCACTCAAGCAAGTGCCGTCATGCGAGTTTTATCCTATGGAAGCCGTACGCACCAATGTATTAGGGACTGAAAACGTTTTAAATGCTGGTATCAATCATGATGTGCAACGCATGATTGTTTTAAGTACCGACAAAGCAGTTTATCCAATCAATGCAATGGGAATATCCAAAGCCATGGCAGAAAAAATCATGCTTGCAAAATCGCGACAAGTCACGGATTCCAAGACGTCTATATTTGCAACACGTTATGGAAACGTTATGGCATCACGTGGCTCCGTCATCCCATTGTTCATCGAGCAGATCCAAAACAAACAACCCTTAACGATTACCGACCCGACCATGACACGTTTTCTCATGTCATTAGAAGATTCCGTTGAATTAGTATTGCACGCATTTAATCATGGAACACAAGGTGATATTTTTGTACAAAAAGCGCCCGCAGCAACAATTGGTGATGTCGCACAAGCATTGCTTGAAATATTCCGTAGCGACTCTGAAATTCGTATTATTGGTACACGTCATGGCGAAAAATGCTATGAGTCGTTAGTATCACGTGAAGAAATGGCTATGGCTGAAGATATGGGCGCCTATTATAGAATTACAACAGATAATCGTGATTTAAATTACGATAAATACGTCATGGAAGGCGAAGAAAGAGTCTCACATCTTGAAGATTACACATCACATAATACACAACAACTCAACATAGACGAAATAAAAACCTTATTACTCAAACTAGATTTCGTCCAGGAGAAGCTCGATGCTTAAGATTATGACCCTCGTGGGAACACGACCAGAACTTATTAAAATGTCTCGTGTCATTGCAGCGTTTGATGCGCACTCAAATCATACACTCGTTCATTCCGGGCAAAATCATGACTACGAACTCAATCAAGTTTTCTTTGATGATCTAGAAATACGTAAACCTGATTTTTTTCTGAATATATCTCCTGATTCCCCAGCGGATGCAATTGCCGATGTCATATCGAAATCGGATGCGTTATTTAAAGAAATAAAGCCTGACGCCTTACTTTTATATGGTGATACAAATACCTGTTTAGCAATTATTTCGGCTAAACGTCGAAAAATTCCGGTTTTTCATATGGAAGCTGGTAACCGTTGTTTTGACCAACGTGTACCAGAAGAATTAAATAGAAAAGTCGTCGACCACTTAAGCGATATTAATATGGTCTTAACAGAGCATGCGCGCCGCTATTTAATTGCCGAAGGGATTCCACAGCAAACGATCATTAAAACCGGATCACATATGCATGAGGTCCTGGATTATTACAGTCATAAAATATCCGAATCAACCATTTTACAACGCACCAAACTACAACCTGGTCGTTATTTTCTAGTGAGTGCGCATCGCGAGGAGAACGTTGATTCAGCCAGTAATTTACACGATCTGTTAACCGGATTAAACGCGCTTGCTGAGCATTACCAATACCCTATTTATTTTTCGACGCATCCAAGAACACGTAAACGTCTAGACAATTATCCCAAAGAAGACATCCATCCATTAATCCATTTCACCAAACCACTCGGTTTTTTTGATTACATCAAATTACAGACAGAAGCTTTTTGTGTGTTATCCGACAGTGGTACCATTACCGAAGAGACTTCTTTGCTCAACTTACCCGCCATCACGATACGTAATGCACATGAAAGACCTGAAGGCATGGATGAAGGTACGCTCATTATGAGTGGCTTAACAGCCGATAGAATATTAAATGCTGTACGTATCGTCACAGAACAATATGCAGCAAACAAAAAAACCTCTAAACTTATTCCCGACTATGACGCAGGAAAAGTTTCACAAAAAGTACTACGAATCGTTACCAGCTATGTCGATTATGTTAATAGAACCGTATGGTCTAATAGTGCAATAGAACAAAAGGAAGTGACCTGTGCCTGATATACAAGTAAACACGATTGCAACGCAACCCTTTGCCCCGCTCGTCTCTATTATCATTCCCGTGTACAACGGTGCTAATTACATGAAAGAGGCCATTGATAGCGCATTGGAGCAAACCTATCAAAATATTGAAATTATTGTCGTCAACGATGGCTCTAAAGATAAAGGTAAAACCGATACCATTGCAAGGTCATACGGTGACAAAATACGCTATTTTTTAAAAGAAAATGGTGGTTGTGGTTCGGCCCTAAACTTTGGTATAGCTCAAATGCAGGGCACCTATTTTTCGTGGCTGAGTCATGATGACAAATATTATCCATATAAAATAGAGCACCAAATTAATGTTTTATCGAGTTTACACGATAAAAATACGATTATTTATGGTGGTTATGAACTGATTAATACAAAATCTGAAACAACCAATACTGTACACCTTGATACTACATATCCATTGGATAAACTTAACACGCGACTCTTTCCATTGCTGCGCGGTTTGATTCACGGTTGTTCTTTATTAATTCCAGCCATATATTTCACGGAAATTGGCGTCTTTGACGAAACATTACCATCAACGCAAGATTATGCGCTTTGGTTTGATATCATGCGCGTCGCCCCCATACACTTTGATAGCAAAATACTGATCCAATCACGGCAACATCCTGATCAAGGCACAAATACCATCAACAATATTTTCGAAGAAAATAATACCTTATGGTCTGGTTTTTTACGAAAATTAACACATGAAGAAATGACTAAGATTGATAACTCACCGTTCTTATTTTTAAAAAGAACAGCAGCGTTCTTAGCAAAAACACCGTTTAAAAAAGCAGAAGAACTTGCCTTATCTATGGCTCATGACATTCTAAAAGAACTTAAAATAAAAATATCCGTCATCATTCCTTTTTATAACCGTATAAATTTAACACTTGAAGCTATACAAAGTGTATTAAACCAAACATATCAAAATTTTGAACTTCTCTTAATCAATGATGGCTCTAATAATGATCTGTCTGAGTTAATGACGTTTATTAAGCATGACAAAAGAATCATATACATTCAACAAGAACATTCTGGCCCAGCTTCTGCTAGGAACGCAGGCATCAAGCATGCTACTGGGGATTATATTTCATTTTTAGATTCTGACGACTATTTTTATCCAACTAAGCTCATCATGCAATTAGATTTTATGGAGACCAATGGTCTTTTCATATCACATACATCTTACGATAGAGAGGATCTTCGTAATAATGAAAAAACTCGAATGTCTTCAGGAGCCCTTCATGGCGATGTGTATCCACAGATAATCTCAAGCTGCCCTATCGCATTACCGACCGTTATGGGTAAAACACATGTATTCAAGAACAACTTGTTTTTAGAGCACTTATCAATTGCCGAAGACGTCTGTCTATGGATTACCTTAACTAGCCAGTATACCTTAGGTGGAATTGACTTAGCACTCACAAACGTACGTATTAATAACAACACAACAGCTTATAATCCAGAAAAAGCAATCTTAGGATTGATAAATATTGCACATTTTACATTGACACACCCCAAATTTCGTCAACATAAAAACAATATTCATGACATATTAAAAGCTGGCATACTATCTCTGTGCGAATTAAATGACCCGAAAAACGTTCAACAATTAACAAACTTACTTAGATTCAGTTTGCATAAAAAATACTATAAAACTCGTACCTACAATCAATATATATCAGATGTAAAACTTGGCATCAAAAAATATTTACGCTTATTCCGTAGTGCACCCGTACGGATAATTCGTTCGATAAAACACAACGGGATAAAAAATACATGGAACATTTTTTTTATTAAAATAGGCCGTCTATATTCTCAATAGCGTTCAACCTAAAAAAACTCAAACGCTTTACACCATGCTTGAAAGTTGAGTAATGACCAAATCAAGTATGTATTATCCGCGCGTTTTGAAAAATGATCATCCAAAACAGATTGAATATATTGAGGTTGGAAAACACCTTGTTTTTTAATAATTTTAGTTTGTAATGCTTGTTCAATCCATAGTCTTAATTTACCTCGGTACCACGCGGCATCAGGCGGGCCAAATCCCATTTTTGGTTTTTTATAAATTTTTTGTGGTACCCATGGTTTTACCGACTCACGGAACAAAATCTTGCCGATATTATCTTTACATAGATATGAAAAAGGGACCTTTTGAACAAAATCAATTAATTCATTATCTAATAACGGAAGACGTGTTTCTAATGAATGTGCCATGGAAACTTTGTCTTCAAGCGTAAGTAGTCCTACAAGATAGGTTTTTGCATCAACGTAAAACATAATGTCACGCCAATCATTGCTTGGACACCGGTTGATAAAATCATCCATAATGTCACTTGCATTAAACCCACCGGTTGAACGCATAAAATCTTGCGTGAAAACTTGATGGTATTGGGTGGGATTAAATAAAGGGTTGAGTATTTGTTTATAAACCGTTTTACGCTGAGCATCGGTCATATGCGCGGGGTTTATGCCTTCTTTGCGTAATATTTTTTTTAAAAGCATACGCATGCTAGGACGAACAGGCTTTGTGAGCCCTAAAGCAGCGTAGCGCCCCACATAACCAGCATGAAACTCATCGCCCCCTGTTCCTGACAAAACAACTTTTGCGTCTTCGGCAACACGTCCTGCGATTAAATAATTAACATACCCCATCCCCATGCGCAAATCTTCTAACGCATACACATAGTCATCAAGCGAATGGCTTAATGCATCCTGCCCAATGGTAAATTCCACACGATCTAAACCTGCATGCTTCGCCACTTGCCTTGAATATTCTCGTTCATCAAAATGACGGCCATTGATAACACCTTTCAAGTCAAAAATACAACTGTATGCTTTTACACTCGGGTCCAGTTGATGAGCCGCCATGGTAATGGCTGTGGAGTCAATTCCGCCCGACAAATAACTCGTGACAGGTACATCTGCTACAAGTTGTCGCTTGACAGAATCTTTCAAAATACTTCGATGTTGTTCTGTTAAATCGGATAACGTTCGATTGGATGAGCGATCAAATGTTATATCCCAATACGTCGTTTTTGTTAATTTTTTATTTTTCCACATTAAACACGTCGCGGGCTCTAATTGCTTGATGCCTTTGAACATGGTCTCATCACGCCACAAGTTTTGAAATGAAAAATACTCCATGATTCCTGACGTTGATGGCATTTTATCAACCAAGCCTGATGCTAAAATTGCTTTGATTTCAGAACCAAATACCAGAGCATGTTGAGATGTTTCTGCATAATACACAGGTTTAATGCCGTATCTATCTCGGACTAAAATAAACGTTTCTTGATTGGCATCCCAAAGTCCAAAAGCAAACATGCCGTTGAGTTTATTAAACAGCTGCTCACCCCACTCCTCCCATCCATGCACCAGCACTTCCGTATCCGAATGATCGGTTGCAAAACGATGGCCTTTTTGTATAAGCTGCTGACGTAGCTCGAGATGATTATAAATTTCTCCATTAAATACCACCCACACCGTACCATCTTCATTGGTCATCGGTTGTCGACCATGCTGAATATCCATAATGGAGAGACGTCTGAATGCAAAACCAACCTGGTTACCTAAATAAAATTGCTCGTCATCCGGGCCTCGATGAACCATGGCATCCGCCATATGTTTCAGTGATGTTTTATTTGGAGGAGCTCCAATAATACCTGCTATCCCGCACATGTTAGCACCTCGATTACAAAATCAGATTACAATAAAACTGATTGATAAGTATTGATAATATTGGATGCAACAACGTGAGCAGCATACCTTTGTTCTGCTATTTGTCGAATCCTCTTAGCATCAAATTTATCATCATGTGAAATCATATCAAGCATACCTTGCGCCAACGCCTGCGCTGACTGCTCCACAACAAGACCTATCGAGGCATCATTGACGATTTCACTCGGGCCACCGCAATTTGTTGTTAAAATAGGAAGTCCACAACTCATCGCCTCAATTGTCACAACTGAGAAGGTTTCTGTTTCGCTAGACACAACTAAAAAATCACTTGCTTGATAATGCTTCACAAGATCGTTTTGATTAGACCACCCTAAAAAATCAACATGGTTTTCTAACGACAAACGCGCAACCATACGAACAAATTCGTCTTGGAGCGCACCATTACCTAATAATCTAAGGCACAATCTAGGTTCTTTTTTAACTGCAATCGCTAAAGCTTGAAGCAACCTATCTACACGTTTAACCTCAACAAAATGCCCAACCCAAAGCATGTGTATTTTAGTATCACATTTTTTGGACACTTCTGGTGCAACACAAAATAGATGAGTATTAACTAAATTAGGCAAAACACAGGTATTTTCAGGCTGCTTAACATCCACCTCGGAACAAATATCGCGCAAAAGCGTGTTACTTACAGCAATCAGCTTTTGCGCAGCATTAATCGCTAATTGTGTTTTCCGTTTACGCAAAAAAGTTTCTGTTAATAACTTAAAAGGCCCCATATGCTCTGTTATCACTAAGGGGACATGATATTTTTTAGCAAGTTTTCGGCCTGCTGTACCATCTAAATAAGATGTATGCGCATGAATGATTTGAAAATTAAACGTAGGCTTTAATCGCGCAATGCATCGGAGCGCCGCAAACGCGTAGGTATCCGCGTCTATTTGAAATGAACGATACGAAACCCCAGCTAAATAAGGAAATTTTATGACAGGTACATCATCAATAAGCTCCCAGTGACCAGGGTGAGCACACAACCAACGTCGATTATCTTGGTAAAAAGAACGTGGTCCAGAAGGCTCCCCACTTAAGACTCTTGCATCAATACCTTGCTTTCTTAACGCTTTTACTTGTTCATGCACAAATATACCACCGGATGGATGTGATTTTCTTGGATACATATTTGACAAGATCAAAACAATACGCGGTTCGATTGGTGTTGCGTCCGTACTCGAAAACTTTTCTTTTTCAGGCACGCTCTGTTGCGTCGAGGCTGCTCTAAAGCGTAACATGTCGTTCCTCTTTACATGAATCAAAGACTTTAGGTAATTGCTGGCAAAACTACAGAAAAAAGGGTGTTTTATCAAGTTGTTCTTAATTATTTATTATAATTATCAACCTCATAATTTAACCGATTCGATAAAAGGTATATACTTCCCAGCATTAATACTAAATATATCTAAAAACTAACTTAAAGCCATTTTTCAGGAGGTCGCTTGAATTCAATCTTTAGTGAAGAATTAAAGTCACTTAGAACACATTGGCAAATGTGGTACTTGCTTGGTAGCCAAGATATTAAATTACGTTATCGTCGTTCAACCATCGGGCCTTTTTGGCTAACGATAAGTACTGCTGTAACCATCTATACCATGGGTTTTTTATATTCTTATTTATTTCGCGTAGATATTCACACATATTTTCCATACCTTGCTTCCGGCATTATTTGCTGGACATTTATATCAACCCTGGTACAAGAGAGCAGCTCTGCACTGATAGAATCCGTAACATACATCAAGAACCAAGCGTCTTATGTTTCCATTTTCCTCATGCGCTTGATCCTTCGAAATTGCATTGTATTGTTCCATAACTTACTCGTCTTTATTCCCATTGCAATCTATTTAAAGCTTGGCATCAATTGGCAAACCTTTTTAATCATTCCTGGTCTTTTTATTCTTTGCGTTAATGCCTTTGCATGGGGGGGGGTTATTGCTATTTTAGGAACACGATACAGAGATTTTGATCAAATCATCAAAAGTCTCATGCAAGTGGTTTTTTTTACCACACCTATCATGTGGCTACCGACACTTTTGCCCAAAGAATATCACTGGGTTATTGATATTAATCCTTTTGCTCAATACCTTGCCCTTATTCGTAACCCCCTGCTTGGCCAAGGTTTTGCTTTAAGTACAATTATCTCGGTCAGCATACTTTCTTGTATAGGGCTTAGTTTTCTTGCCTTGTGTATCAATAAATACAAACATCGTATTGTTTTCTGGTTATAGGTGCCCTATGTCATCAATAGAATTAAAAGATGTTTCTTTAGATTACTTAATAAAAACAGGAACAGCGTCTTTAAAACAAACGCTTTTATCCTTGTTTAATCCATCAAAAAATAAACATATCAAGATTAATAACTCAAAATTCCGCGCATTAAATGACATAAACTTAAATATAAAAAAAGGTGATCGCGTTGGTCTTTTAGGTCAAAATGGTGCCGGAAAAAGCACGTTACTACGCGTAATCGCAAAAATATATGCACCCACATCTGGCAGTTTGCATATCAACGGTGAAATATCTAACTTATTTGATGTTAATTTGGGACTTAATGTTGAAGCTACTGGATACGAAAATATTCTTAATTTAGCGATCATGAGAGGATGGAGCAAACAAGACGCTTTCAGTATTGTGGAAGATATCGAGTCGTTTACAGAGCTAGGAGACTTTTTAAAAAAACCAGTCTGTACCTATTCAACAGGCATGCAAATGAAATTGGTGTTCGCTGTAGCGACAGCCCGTCCACCAGAAATTGTTCTGATCGATGAAATTATTGGAGCAGGTGACGCACGCTTCATGAAAAAAGCAACGCAGCGTATTGAAGACATGGTCAATAAAAGCCAAATTCTTGTACTGACCAGCCATTCTAATGAAATTATTCAACGTTTTTGCAATAAAGTAGCTATATTGCAAAAAGGGAAAGTCATCTTTTTTGGCGACGTCGCTGAGGGCATTGACACCTATCAGGCAAGCTTAAATTACTCCGTTTGAACAAATTCAATCAGGCCAGTAATGCATCATAATCTTGGATCATGGTGCTAATAGCCGCGTCCCAATTGTATTGTTGATAGATACTTTCCTGACCTCGCTTACCCATCAAAGCTGTTTCTTCTCGATCTTTATCTAATTGAAACAATGCATCCGCTATGCTTTGCGGACTGCTAGGCTCAAACGTAATACCGTTTTTTTCACGTTCAATATGTGCTCGTACATCAGGAAAATTTGAAACTGCGACAGGAAGACCCGCTAAACTGTATTCAAAAAATTTATTCGGATAAAACCAATAAAAATTCTTACACAAATTTTCGAGCATCACAATACCACAGTCAGCACCTTGACTGGCAGCAATCACATCATCACGCCCTACGGCAGGTAAAATGAAAATACGATGCTGGATACCTAACGACTCGGCCAACTGCATGTATTCGGGACCATAATGTTCTACCCCTGGGCCACGAATCACAAAAACAAAATGTTCATCCAGCTTTGCATGAGCTTTTATCACATTTTCAATATTCCGGCTTGGGCCAACCCCGCCGATATACAACGTAACAAAGTGCTCCGGTGATAAATTCAAACTATTTTTTATTGACTCAAATGTATGATTTTCATGTGTTAATGACACAATATCGGGATAATTAGCAAGCAACTTAGGTCGACATTGATGACGACGCTCATACTCATCTAAAATGGATGTGCTAACAGAATAAAATAACGTAACATCTTTTAACAACCGCCCCTCGAGCTTTTGATAAAAAAAGCGCTTAATCGCCGGCATTTGAATATATTTTCCATGTTTATAGGTTACATTTTCAGACCACATTTCATGAGAATCATAAATCAGGGGAGCTCCACGTTGTTTTGAAATAACCCAACCGGTCGCCAACGTGGTTAAATCATTCGCATGCACAAAGTCAAAATCAAAGTCAGCACTTGCCTTAACAAAATGTGATTGATAACTCATTTTAACTTTTTGAGTGAGATGCGTGGCTTTAATCCGGACATAGGTAATATTGTCTGTAATATTTTGAATAACAAGCTGTTTTTTTTGCCCCGCAAGCTCAGGACAAAAAATCGTAATTTGATACCCTTGGGCTGCAAGACTGGATGCCACTTTATTAATGCGACAATCAATTTCAATCATACTGATGGTGAGCATCAATATCTTTTTTCCTTGAGGTGTTTTTTTTGGGTTATGCTGTGAGGCTGGCTTAAGCATTAAGTAAGCTACTTTTCTTAAATTAAAAAGCTCAATAGCGTCGATAATCCCCGTCCATAGTCCACTTTGTTGTATAAATTTCTTCAACATTGCTTTTATCCATCCCATTAATTTTTATCTAAATATCAAGAAAATCATACAAAACTTGCGCAATTTTCTCAGCTGCATCACCCATACCGTAGGGTCGATGCGTTAAATCACCTACCTGAGTTAAACTATGCTCGATTATTTTTGTCATCATGGCTTTGTTTTCTGGTGAAACCACTGTATTCCACCCCAACTCAACAAGCTCTTGCCACTCCGTTTCGTCACGTAACGTGACACATGGCACATGGTAGAAAAAAGCTTCTTTTTGTACGCCACCCGAATCTGTCACAATCAGGGACGCATTTTTTTCTAACATGATCATATCCAAAAAGCCTACAGGCTCAATCACGTGAAGTACATTTTGAACATCACTCAAGAGATAATACTGTTTTAGAAAAGCGCGTGTTCTAGGATGAAGTGGTAAAATAACGGGCATTTTTTGGCCCTGCTCCATCAGTGCTTCCATAATATTCATTAAACGCTTTGGATCATCTGTATTTTCAGCTCGATGAATCGTTGCCAAAATATAAGGTGTATTTAACAAATCAAGACGCTTAAGAATTTGACTTGTCGCTTCTGCTTTTACACCAAAATAAAGCGCTACGTCATACATCACATCACCAGAAAAATGAATTTTTTCTTCTGGAACACCTTCAGACTTAAGGTGATGATGAGCACCCTGCGTGGGAGTAAACAACAAGGTTGACAGCTGATCAGCGACAATACGGTTCACTTCTTCAGGCATTTTTCGATTGAATGAACGTAACCCTGCTTCCACATGTGCCACAGGTATATGCATTTTGGACGCAGCTAAAGCTGCCGCTAAGGTCGAGTTTGTGTCACCATAAATTAAAACCAAGTCTGGTTGTTCTCGTTGAAAAACATCTTCTAGACCAGCAAGCATATCCCCTGTTTGCTTGCCGTGGCTACTAGACCCAATCGCTAAATTATACTGGGGGTTTGGAAGCTCTAATTCATTAAAAAAAATATCGGACATGTTGTTATCATAATGCTGTCCGGTATGCACAAGTAGTTCGATTAAACCGGCGTGCCTAGAAAGTATTCGTGTTAAAGCCGCGGCTTTAATAAATTGCGGTCTTGCACCAATCACGGTTAAGATTTTTTTCATGGCAACTCACTTTTTAATGACTGTTTACTGAATAACTTCAAATAATCATGCGACAACACCTGATAATCATACTTAAGTTCTACCGCTTGCTTACCACGCGCACCCATGGCCAAGCGCTCCTCAGCAGAAAGCTCGCTCACCTGCACAAGAGCATGCATAATAGCATCAGGATTCGCGGCTTCACACCGGATACCGCACCCCAAACGCTCAACCATACTATCAGACGCGCCACCTGACTCAAGAATCGGTTTTTCTGCCATCATGTAATCAAAGATTTTATTTGGGCTCACACCGTATTGATATAAATCCACCGCATTCCACCCAAGATACAACACATCCATTTGCCTCAAAAAACTTGGTACTTCATGTTTAGAAATACTATCCAAAAAAGTAATATTTGTTAATTTTGTCTGAGCAGTATAGGCTTTTAAATCAGCTTTCAAAGCTCCCTCGCCGAGCAGAAATACATGAATCGGTTTCTGATTAGAAGCTAATTTTTTCATGGCCATCAGTAAATATTTTAACGCATTAGGCTCACCAAGCGCACCGGCATATCCTACTAAAAACGCACCTGTTTGTTTTACAACTTGGATGCAATCAACCATAGCTTCCGGTAGCTTTTGAGGTAGTTTAAACATACCTGGATTCGTTCCATTCGGAATCACATGAAATCGCTCAGGTGCTAAGCCTCGGCTCTGCATATATGGCAACGCTTTATCGAGCAGAGAAACCACGGCATCAGCCTGCTGATAAGCACGTTTTTCGATGGATGCAATCCAACAAGCTAAAGGGTGCAATGGATGCAGCTTAGCCAACTGAAACAGTGATAAGGGCCATAAATCACGGACTTCAAATATCAGCTTTGCTCCACACTGACGCGCTAATTTTTCAAGTGTTTTAAAGTGAAAAGGATGCGCTGACGATACAATAATTACATCAGGTTTACCCGTAAGCTTGATAAGCTTGTTTTTATGGGTGCGAAATTTAAACGCATACTGAAGCATATTCATCAAACGACTCAGGCCGTTTTCACGGTAAGCCCGCGTTTTTAATAATATAAACGGGACACTTTCTATCATTTGTTGCTTAATTGCCTCACGTTGAGGTTCGGATGCTTGTTTTAAATGATGATGGCTTGCACCAATCACATAAGCGTTGTGACCTGCTTGATTAAAGGCTTGGGTAAAATAATACGGCCGATAGGACATCCCAAGCGACGGCGACCCCGCATAATGATGACAGTACCATATGACTTTATTTTTCATGGTATCACCTAAAGTTTTTGTGCTAACCACAAAGCGGTTGTCAGTTCAGCAAAACGATGCTCCGACTTTTCAAGCTGTGTTGGGCTAAAATAATCGCATGGTTTTTCTGTCATAAACGCTTCTAATACAGGCGTAGCCTTTTGAACATGTTCACGTAGCTCAAGCCCGATTTTTTTTCGTATGACTTGATTTTGAGTGACATCAAACCCACGCTTATAGCGTGCTTTACAAATTTTAGCAGGCACTTGTTTTTCTAATAGCTTACGGAGTATCCATTTACCATAGCCGTTGTTTAATTTGGTTTGTATCGGCAATGCACAGGCAAGTTCAATCAAACGATAATCCATAAAAGGCAGTCGTGTTTCGATGCTATGCGCCATAGAATTTCGATCTTCGTAGCGTAACAACGTCGGTAAGCTAAATTGTAAAATATCGGCTATTTGCCTGCCACGGACGTCACCTGATGCACCTACCTGAAGTGAAGCCATGTCACCAGGCAAATTCAAGCCGACTGTTCGTCCTGAAGCTTGTGTGTATCGTACACTGTTTTTCAAAAAAGTCGCCATTTGCCGTTTTTCTGCCCAAAGCATTTGACCAAGGCCTAAACCAAACGAAGCCGCAGATGTCCAATCATGTGCTTTAAGCAATTCTTTGAGATAAAAAAACTGATATTTTCGATAACCAAGAAATGCTTCATCACCCCCTTGGCCACCTAAAATAACTTTAAAGCCAGCATCTTTAATTGTTTTGTAGAGCAAATGCTGCGCTATCACGCTTAAGCTTGGGAACGGGGCATCTTGGTGATGTAATGTTTGCCAGAAAGCATCAGCCCACGCATCGGCTTGAGGCGCAACAAAATGTAGCTTAATATCATGCATCGAGGCCACATGCTGTGCAAGCAAACCCTCCGACTGCTTATCTTGTAATGAGCCAAAACAAAACGCTTCAATATCTACTTGCTGCTGTTTTGAAATAGCCGCAATACCTGACGAATCTAACCCACCACTCATGGCAACCGCAACAGGTACATCCGCACGTAAACGCAGTCGATTTGCATCATACAATAATGCACGTACTTCGTCTTCCAATTGCTTATCCGTCAAGCCTTGAATCTTCGCGCTTGCAGATGTCACACGCGCTTTCAGATCGTAATAATTGATAATCTTGGGTTTTAAATTTGTTGCTAATAAATTAAATTGAAGCACATGCCCGGCTGGAACAGCATGAAGATTTTTATACGCGGTGCGTGAACTTGCGTCTTCATATACCCCATACTGCAAGCCTTGCTTTAAATACATAAAATCAGGTGATAAATTGCAGTGCTTTGCGACGGCGGCTGTCGTTGATGAAAATATCAAGCGCTGATTATCAAGATAATAAAACAGCGGTTTAACGCCAAAACGATCGCGCCCCAATATCAGCGTGTTATCTTGTGCATTAAAATATGCAAAGGCAAACATACCATTGCAGCGCTGAATGCCATCCATGCCCCAATGGCTCAACACGTGAAACAATACTTCGGTATCCGACGTCGTGCGAAACGCAACGCCTTCGCGCTCAAGCTCTACCTTTAATTCTCGATAATTATAAATTTCACCATTAAAAACCAAATACCCCAAACGCGATGCATTCTTAAAAGGCTGGTTGGCTTCATCCGATAAGCAAATAATTTTTAAACGATTATGGCCTAATTGTAAAACTTGACCGTTCGGTAAAGTATAGGCTTCTGATGCAATAAAATCTGGTCCACGATGCATTTGAGATGCTAAAAAAGCATCAATAGGAATATCAAAATTATAACTGCCGACTATCCCGCACATGCTTCGTAAACCTTTTTTGTTAACGTCGCGACGTATTTAGGATCATGCCATTTCTCAACAAAAGCTTTCGCGCGCGCGCCCTGTTCAATTAGCATGTCACGATGTCTGATGATCTGTTCAAGCTCATCTGAAATATTATCTTTTGTCATGTTTAAAACGGGAATCTCTTGCGCAAACCCAGGAGGCAAAAATTTCAAATCATTTGGATTAATATACGCCGCAACAGGAATCCCCATTTTCATAACCTCAACCGCCAAGCCACCGTACCAGCCAATTAGAAGCTGATCAATTACTAAATCTGCAGTTCTATAAATAGCGAGCGCTTCTTCATAAGGCATATTCTCGACCAGTTTAAAATTGATTTTATTAGGAAATTTTTTCTGCAACGCTTCGACTGCTGCAATCACATACGCACTACCTTTGGCAACACGCTGCGTGGGTGCATGAACAATCGTAATTTTATCATGTTCAAAAAATGCATTTGATTTAGGTTGAATTGCATCAAAATTCGGTATGGTGTAAGGCAAAAACGACGATTTATCTTCTGGAAGAAAATGTAATAAATCCGGATTTAATGCAAAGGCGTGGTCACAATACGACATCATTTTATCAATTGCACGTCGCCGTCGCTCGTCACGCTTACCCGAATTACAAATACCATCATGACAACCATCGTATAAACAAGCTGCGTGTTGGCCCCCTCCTGTTCCCGAGTTAATGCGTTCCATGGTTTTATATTTTTGCCGTGCATCACAACCTTGATACGTCACCACTTTAATGGCTTTTTTACTATAGAACGGCAAGTCAGCAAGATTCAAACCTAAGCTTAAATAATGAATAAGACTGGAGCCAAAATTAAAGTGATACACATCATAAGCTGTACGTGTTTTAAAAAAAACGCGTACGCGATGGTAGAGCTGGCTTAATAACGTATTTTTGGCAGGCATCACTAAATCACTCGGAAAATCATACACGGATTTACCGATAGAAAGCGCTTTTGAGTCCAGACCTAACTGTCGTTCGCCTTGGGCCAGGCCAAACGCATTTCCCGCGACGTTCGAAGGCAGGTGTAAAACTTTCATGATTTTTTCTCAAGCAAGGGATGGTAAAAATTAATTAAATCCACATCCTGATTCCTAAAACATATTTTTTGATAAATTGCCTCAAACATATCAGCCGTAGCTTTATATGAATGGCGATGCTCTACATAGGCTCGTGATGCCTTGCCCATCGCAACCCAAGTTTCTCGTTGTTCTATAAGTTGAATTAGAACATCATAAATCGTATCTGGATTTGCGCTGATAATAGGACACTCGTTAAGATAAGAAAAGCGACGGAACAAATCATATTCAGGGCTATTATCTAAAGCACTTATCACAATTTTACCAAAAGCAAGGCCTTCGAGCGCTGCTTGGGCATAACCAAAAATCAGTTGATCAACATAAATATCACAGACTTGAATACGCGCTAAAGCTTCTCCATTCGGCACCGCTTCAATAATATCCAACTCCACATCAAAACCACCATCTTTTAAACGCTTCACGGCATCAATTAAAAATATCGTGCCTTTTACGCCTCGATGATTGCAAGCATGTGCGATACGTATTGGACTGCTTTTTTTAGTCTCAGGATACACCGGTTCAAAACGCTCCGTGTCTACGGGATAACACGTAAGCGGTAAAATATCCCAACGGGGTAAATTAATACAATGCACCAGACACGCAATAACAATATCAGCCGACGCAGTCATACGTCTTATTTTTTTCTGAAGCGTCGCGGCCGTATTACCAAAGCGACTGTATTCAATCATCAAGCCATGACGCCATAACACATTAGGAATCAAATCATAAACAAACGCATCGCTACCGTACGGCAGCAAGACTATGTTTTTTCGACAAAGTTTAAGTATACCAAGTTCGAGTCTTGAAAAGAATGTATGCCTCAGTAAGCCACCATCAAAATAATAATGGAAGACATCATATTTCCAAAGCGCGTGCATGAAAAAACAATAGGCCATCAAATTACCTAAGCACAGCTTAATAATTTTTGGATAAGAGCCTTCGGGTGTAAGCACTATATCAAATGTATCACGCGAATAGATGGGTGATTCAATCACAACTGCCGTATCGCTTACATAACCTCGTTCTTTAAGTGCACGAGCAATATACGCAATCGAAATAATAGGTGTTACGCCAAATAAAAGCTTTGGTTTTTTGTTTTTTGAAGCGGTAAATTTTAAACACGTTTGGATAATCAAAAAAGCAAATAGATTTAGGGGTAAAAAAACAAGTGCTAGCGCGGCCCAAGGTATATCAATCAGAAAGCGGATAATAGATTTTAAACGATTATTCATGAGCATCACAAAGCAAGTACTTCAGCCCCTCATTAAACGACGTAAACCTAAAATCAGGTGCGTGGCGCATAAACTTATCCATATTAGGAATAATCGTAGGTGCAGACGTATCCGGCCGGTATTTAATATGAGCTTGAACACCCAATTGCTCTCCGATAGCCTCGACTATAGATGCTAAACTTGACTTCGTTGGATTTGCAAAATTAAAGGTTCCAGCCAAGCCTTCATTGACCACCCGTCGAATACAGTCTGCCACATCGCGTGTCAACGTTGGAACAAACTGTAAGCCCTTACCATTCACCCCGTCAATTAAAACTTCTTCGCCTTGTTTTATGCGGTTCACCAGCATATTAATCAATGTGTGTTTAGGTGTAATACTCGGACCATACAGGAAAAACAAACGTAACACCGTTATTTTAAAATAGGTTTCGTATGATACTAAAAGACGTTCGGCAATCAATTTACTGTTCGCGTAAAACGAAGTCGGTGCAAGCGAGGCTGATTCCAAAAGTTCGCTGTCATATGGCTCGTACACACTTCCTGTTGATGTAAAAACAAAATGCTTGACGCCAGCTATGCGGGCATAATCCAATAAACGCGCAGTTGAATCACAATTAACACGGAAAACATGATCTGCTTGGTTCGGAAAATCACGATAATGAGGTGATTGCGCCAAGTGAATAATTATATCAACATGTTTGGGTAATTGATTCACATCAAATGCCTCGGATAAATCACAGATAAGATATTCTATCGCATCATCTTTTATTTTAGGCATAGCTCGCATCAACGCCATGATATTATGCTCGTGCGATAATGCTCGTATAACTTCTGGCCCTAATAAACCACTCGACCCTGTGATTAAAATTTTCACGCCTCTCCTTGTATGAAGAACTTTTAATGTTAATTTAGATAAGTCGTACAAAATTGCTCAAGCGACAACAAAGACCAAATAATAAGACGATGATTCACTTGCCCACCCAAGTGCTCATTAACTTTATTCCGAACATATTGCTTATCTAAATAACGATAAATATTAGCCTGATCATCAAACACAACACTTTTAACATACTCCATACTTTCACCCTGAAACCAGGTTGCATCCGGAGCAGAGAAGCCTTGCTTCACTTTTTCTACCACATCCGTTGGAAGAAACTTTTTCATCATGTCACGTAAAATAAGCTTTCCATCTCGCGACTTTTGCAAATAACGTGAAATATCTTCTTGCTTAGCTCCAGAGGATACCACGTCATCCAAACAACCTAATTTAGCTGATATGGGTAATTTAAGCGCGAAATCAACCAGATCATTATCCAAAAAAGGAACCCGCGTTTCCAAACTATGCGCCATCGAAAGCTTATCTTCAATCACAAGTAAACCGTGTAAAAATGTTTTCGCTTCAAAATACAATGAATGATTGACCAATGTTTCGGGGGTTAGTTTTTCGCTCGATGACACACTTTTGAAAATATCTTTGAACGCATCAAACGGAGAAAAATGACGGACATTATTCCAAATGGGAGCAAATACTTTCTGATGTTCTTGCTCGTTAAAAATACGCTGCCAATATCCGTAATAACTTTGCTGATAAGCCTCAAAATTCTTATGTTGAACTTGTGGATAATAACGCCATGGGTAACCTGCAAAGATTTCATCTCCGGCTGTTCCGGCCAAAACCACTTTGCCAAACTTACTGGCCAAGCGAGAGACATAGTAATTGGGATAGCATTGCCCAACGCGTGGCTCTTCAACATGATACGCCAATGACGGCATACAACGCTCCATATCGCCTGCTTTAAGCACCATTTCGTAATGCTCTGTTTTGAACAAATACGACATACGCTCAGCTTCACGCCGTTCATCAAACGTTTGCTCAATACCTGAAGCAGAACTCAAATCAAAACCGCACGTAAAGGTTTTGATATAGGGTAGTTGTAACGAAGAAATAGCAGTGATTGCGCCTGAGTCCATACCTCCTGAGAGATAGGCTCCAAGCTCCACATCACTAACCAGTTGTCGGTTGACACTTTGACGAAAAAGATATTCTAATTCTTCTATATATTCATCTTTAGATAGTGCTTGCTCGGGTTCTTGATAAGAGAAATCCCAATATTTAAATAATTTTTCTTCGGTTTGATTCACCGATAAGATAGAGCCTGCCGGAAGCATCTTGATGTTTTTAAACAGCGTACGATCTGAAATAATATTTTGAAACGTAAGGTATTCAACCAACGCCTCTTGATCCATCTCCGCTGCAATTCGCGGATGCTTTAATAGTGCTTTAATTTCTGATGCAAAAACAAAGCTGTTTCCTGCCATCGTGTAATACAACGGCTTAATACCATAACGATCGCGTACCAACATGAGTTCAGACGTGGTTTTGTCCCAAACGGCAAAGGCAAACATGCCGTTAAAGCGCTGAACAGCGTCAAGTCCCCATTCAGCAAAGGCATTTAAGACCACTTCGGAATCTGTTGTCGAATGAAACGCATGCCCTCGCGCTTCAAGCTCGGTTCGAAGTTCTCGGAAATTATAAACTTCACCGTTGTAGGTGAGCACAAAACGGCCGTCTCGTGTCACCATAGGTTGATGCCCCTGGGGACTTAAATCAATGATGGCTAAACGCCGATGCCCTAAAGCAATAGGCCCATCAAGCCATACACCTTCTCCATCGGGACCACGATGCTCCAACGCCTTAGTCATGACTTCAATCAAACGCGTTTCGGCTGGTTCGTGGTTCCGATTAAATAATCCAGTTATCCCACACATAGCCTTTAGTCTTCAATGCCAACGGCTTCTTTACGTGCCTTAACCTCAGACTTATGCGTATCTCGCCATTCGATCAATCGCGCCAAACCTTCTGGCAATCTGAGATCAGCTCTAAAGTCGAGATCTTTTTCTGCTTTTTTAGGGCAACCAATACGATTCTTAACAAATGTTTGCCCTGCAGGCTCAAACAAAATACTGAGTTCAGAGTCGGTTAATTTAAGAATAATTTCTGCTAACTCTTTGATGCTCGTGCGTACGCCTGTACCAACGTTATAAAACTCATCGGTTGCATCGGCTTTCATAGCACACACGTTTGCTTTGGCGCAATCTTCAACATAAATAAAGTCATACGCTTGGCTACCGTCACCGTATAAAACAGGAGCCTTTCCTTTATCCAAGTTATCCAACATTTTCATAATCACCGCGATATAAGCACCTTGGTAATCTTGACGCGCGCCATACACGTTCATGTAGCGCAAACCTACGTAATCAAAATGTTGACTTGTATCTTTATAACGGTGATATAACGAACGACACATGTGCTCACCCGCAATTTTGGTTGCGCCGTAAAACGTTTTGTTATTATAAATATGGTCTTCTGTCATCGGCTCTTGAACTGCGTCACCATAAACCGATGCACTTGAAGAATAAACCAAGCGTTTAACACCTTGATTGACCATGGCTTCTAAAATATTAAACGTGCCAGCCACGTTAACTTCGAATGCAGAACGAGGGTAATCAAAGCAATGCAGGAGCCAAAGCGCTGCAAAATGAAACACACCATCAATACCGCGCATACCAGCATTCAAAATGTCTCGATGCATGATATCGCCACCCAGTGAAAAAATTTTTACCCGTGGATCTTTGAGTGCTTCACGTAAATTTTCTTCGCGTCCTCGCGTAAAATTATCGTAGATACGCACTTCACCGATGTCTTCTTTTAATAAAGCATCAACCGTATGTGAGCCAATTAAACCAGCCCCACCAATGACTAAAAAATTCTTGCCTCGTATATCCATGTAAATTCCAATAAGTATTATTTAGTTCCATTTAAGCAGGGATGCAGTGTTTTGTTTCTAACAACCCGACCACATAATTCGAAAAGCCAAAAGCGCTGGTAAAAGCAGGTGAAACAGCATTTAAAATATGTGTTTCGTTGTCCGTTTGTTCGATTAAGAAGTCCATCACCAAACGACAGCTGAGTATATCAAGCAATTGGGCTCGTATGCCAACTTTTCCGCTCAAAGAAAGATCGGATGAAGTCAGGCTAGGCACCAAGGTTTTTGCTGTATTCACAAACTTCGGTTTTAAAAAATTCAGTACTTCGCGATGCGTGTAGTTTCGAAAACCTTGTTCGTTATGTCGATACTGTCTTAATAAATGATAAAGCACCGGCAGGGTTTCTTTGATATTCATATCTTTCAGGCCACGGTATTGCTCACGCCCTAGAGCAGGTACAGCGGTTGGGCCAACATAAACTTTTCCAGACACGGTTTTCGTAAAATGAATGCCCAAAAAAGGCACGTTCATATCGGGTACAGGATAAATCAAATGATTAATTTTAATTTTAGAAGTAGGTTTCACTTCGTAATATAAGCCTTTGAATGGCAACATGGTGTAGCGATGACGAAGGCCACACGCTTCTGCAATCTTATCGGCGTATAAGCCTGCGGTATTGATCAAGTGCTGATAGTGCCACGAGGACGATCCTGCACAAACGGTTCTTGTTTTAACATCAACCTGCTCGCAACATGCATTAAAATAAAATTTTACGCCACGTGCCGCCAACGTTTGATGGAGATGCAGCATAATAGCTTTCGGATCAACCACGGTTGTTTCAGGAACAAATAACGCACGACCCGTCGCTGTACGTGCTAACGGCTCTAATTCTGCCAATTGCACTTCATCCAACCATTCCACACAAACACCATTAACTAAACCACGTTCATACAGCATACGCAGGGTATCTTCGTCTTCCGTTTGTGTTGGAACAATCACTTTGCCTAGTTTATTCCAAGGAAGATTATGCTCTTGGCAATACGCGCGCATCGCCTTAGCACCCTCGCCGCATAATTTGGCTTTCAAAGAATCTGGGGGGTAATAAATGCCGGAGTGCAACACACCGCTGTTTCGTCCGCTGGCATGCTCCCCAACCGCCCCTTCTTTATCAAGAATTGAAATTTTGGCACGAGGGTAAGCATCTAATAATTTTAGTGCGGTCGATAAACCTAAAATTCCCGCACCGATAATAATAAAGTCCGTGGTATACTGATTTTTTGAAGCTTGCATCAAACTACACACCTATGCTTTCTGTTATTCGTACCAAACCATCAAGGCTTAATGCATATCGCTCGCCCGTATGTTCACAGATAACATCTGCTTCGCCTTGAAGAGGTAACGCTAAACGCTCACCAAAACGACTCATCCAACCGATTTGTCGCGCAGGAACACCTGCCATCAATGCATAGGGCTTGACATCGCGATTAATCACGGCTCCTGCCGCAACAAAAGCATATTCACCCACCGTGACACCGCACACCAGCGTACAATTTGCCCCCAATGTAGCGCCTCGTTTTACTAACGTATTACGGTATTCGTCTTTTCGACTGACCGCTGAACGTGGATTATAGACATTGGTAAACACCATACTTGGACCACAAAATACATCATCTTCAAGTGTCACGTTATCATACACCGAGACGTTGTTTTGAATCTTCACGTTGTTGCCAATTTTAACTTTATTTCCAACATAAACATTTTGACCCAAGCTGCATTGGGCGCCAATACGAGCGCCAGCGCTTACATGAACCCAGTGCCAAACACGTGTACCCGCCCCAAGTTCAGCACCTGCATCGACAATCGCTGTTTCGTGTATCATTGCTGTCATCATGATAATCCCAAAATTACAACTCTAAAGGAAGATGAACCGTTTTATCATCACGAGCCGAACGATAGGCTGCAATTAATAACTCCAGGCAAGCAAGCCCTGAGCGACCATCGATAATGTCCGCAGGTTTACCCTGGAGGCAATCAATCACATTGGCATAATACGGCACATGCCCAAAACCATACACCGATGTGGTCGCATAATTTTCAGCTTTAATCTCCGCATCTTCAAGCCGTACGTCTGAAAATTCCCAATGTTGCACTTCGTTGACCGCAACACCACCTATACGCACCGTGCCTTTTTCGCCCAATAACGTAATGGAACCTTCGTAATTCTTAGGATACGTCAACATAGTAACGTTTACCGACCCCATGGTGCCCTGGCGCCAACGTATGTTTAACACACCGCTGTCTTCTGCTTCAATTTTGCGACCTAACGTACCCATCATCGCCTGAACGGAGTCTACTGGACCAAGCAACCATTGAATCAAATCAACATAATGGCTGGCTTGGTTCATGAAAGCACCGCCATCCCATTCCCAAGAACCGCGCCAGCCCCCTTGATCGTAATAGTCTTGTGGACGTGTCCAAAAAACGTTGACATTAGCCATATATATTCGGCCAAAACGTCCTTCTGTAATCGCACGCTTAAGCGCTTGGATGGGTGGATTTAATCGATTTTGTTTCACAACAAATAAACGAACCTCGGCTTTATCGCAGGCCTTCACCATATCCAAGCCATCTTGCCAGCGGGTTGCCATGGGTTTTTCCGTCAGCACGTGTCGGCCAGATTCGGCCACTTGAATCGCTTGCCGTGGGTGAAGACCACTAGGGGTACACAAAACAAGCAAATCAATTTCAGCTTCCGCAAGCATCACCTCAAGACTGGTATAAACTTGGGCGCCATGCTCTTTTCCAACCGCGTTAGCCGCCGCTTCATCACGATCACACACCGCCGTTAAATTTAAACGATCGTGGTGTTTAGCAATCGCTTGTAAATGATTTTTTGAAATACGACCACAACCAACCAAGGCTACATTAATCTTACGATCGAGAATCGTCCAAGGAGCTCTTTTTATCATTAAGCACTCACAATGTTGTCGTTTTTATGCGCTCTAAAAGCACCACGTGTGTCCACAATAAGCTTCGCATGCATGGCAATCATGTCATAATCAAACGCTTGATGTGCTGTCGCAAGCACCACACAATCATATTGCGCAAGGGTTTCTGATGTGAGGGACACACTATGCAAATCAAAATGATGCGATCTCATTGCAGGAAAAACGGGTACATGAGGGTCGGAATACGCGACCTCAGCACCTTTATTCCGTAAAAGCTCCAACATTTCTATTGACGGTGACTCGCGCATGTCATCCACATCACGTTTGTAGGCAATCCCTAAAACGAGCACCTTGCTATTTTTAAGCGCTTGTTCGCGTGAGTTTAATGCATCCGTGATTTTATGAAGGACCCAGTGTGGCATTTTGCTATTAATTTCACCGGCCAGTTCAATAAACCGCGTATGCATACCAAATTCACGGGCTTTCCAAGTCAGATAAAATGGATCGATAGGAATACAATGCCCGCCAATACCAGGCCCCGGATAATATGGAACAAAGCCAAAGGGTTTAGTTGCTGCAGCATCAATCACTTCATGAATATCAATATCCATTTTATCAGCCAACAATTTCATCTCATTCACAAGACCAATGTTAACCGAACGATGAATGTTCTCTAAAAGCTTCGTCATTTCGGCAACACGCGTGGATGAAACTTTGACGACCGTATCAATCACCGAATGATACAAAGCATGTCCAGCCTCACGACAATTCGGCGTATCACCACCGCATACCTTAGGAATACTGGCTGTTGAAAAATTCACATTACCGGGATCTTCACGCTCAGGTGAATACACCAGGAAGAAATCTTTACCGACGTTGAGACCCGTTGCCTCGATGCGTGTTTTGAGTTCTTCTTCTGTCGTTCCAGGATAGGTCGTACTTTCCAAAGACATGATTTGCCCTGGCCGAAGATGCGGCACAAGCGCCTCAACTGTTTGAACAACATAACTTAAGTCTGGCTCGCGGTATTTATTAAGCGGCGTGGGTACACATAAAATCAAGGCATCCGCCTCATGAGCGGATGAAAAATCATTGGTCGCACGAATATGACTTTGGACAGCAACCACATTCGCTGAAGGAATATGTTGAATGTAGGATTTACCGGCATTCAACAAGTTATTCTTGCTTTCATCTACATCAATTCCAATCACCCGGTAACCGACATCAGCAAAACGGAGCATGAGAGGCAAGCCGACATAGCCTAAACCAATAATGCCAATAATGGCTTCTTTATTATTTAACTTTTCAATCAAATCACGTGGCATGACGTAGCACTCCATTTTATTCTTAAAGCATTCCGTTGAAGCGCTTAAACAGCCAGCGCTTCTTTCTGTAATATTTCTTGTAATGCACCCATCACTTTATTTTGATCGGCCTCAGCCAAATAAGGATGCATCGGTAAACTCAACACGCGACTTGCTGCAGCTTCAGCGTAAGGAAAACTTTGCTTTCCTGGATACAGTGTCTCAAACACAGGTTGCTTATGTAACGGTTCAGGGTAATGCACCGCCGTTGGAATACCACGTGATTGCAATGCTTTTTGTACTGATTCACGATCAGATACTTCCACCGTGTATTGCGCATAAACACTTGTGTTATGAGCTTTTATGCTCGGTGTTCGAACAAAACCAGACAAACCTTTTGCATACCGCGCAGCAACCTGTTCGCGTAACTTAATTTCTTCAGGAAACACGACAAGCTTTTCAAGCAAAATAGCGGCTTGTATAGTATCAAGTCGACCATTCACACCCAATCTTACATGATGATAACGCTCTGCTTGACCATGAACACGGATCGACCTCATACGCTCAGCTAAGTCAGCATCGTGCGTAAAGCAGGCACCACTATCACCGTATCCACCTAAAGGTTTGGATGGAAAAAAGCTTGTACAACCAATCGTTGTTAATCCACACGAGCGTTTGCCGTTATACATAGCACCAAAGCTTTGTGCAGCATCCTCAATCACAGGCAAGTTATATCGCGCAGCTATGGCATTAATTGCATCATAATCTGCACATTGACCGTACAAACTCACCGGCATAATCGCCTTGGTTTTAGTCGTAATGGCCGCTTCAATCAGATTTGCATCAAGATTATATGTATCACGCTCAATATCAACAAACACCGGTGTAGCACCTAAAAGTGCAATCACCTCAGCCGTTGCAAAAAAGCTAAAGGGCGTAGTAATGACCTCATCCCCAGGACCAACGTCAAGCGCCATCAATGCAATCAACAAAGCATCGGTACCACTGGATACACCAATCGCATGAGGCACACCAACAAATGCAGCAAGCCCGGCTTCAAGCTCAGCAACTTCGGGCCCCATAATATAAGCACCATGCTCTAAGACCGCTTTTATACGACCCATGACAGGTTCTTCAATACGTGAATATTGTGCTTTTAAATCGATAAATTGCATTTTTTTTCCTTAAAACTAAGCCCCAAACGGATCCCGAATCACAATCATCGCATCACGCTCAGGTCCTGTGGATAACAAATCAATCGGCACACCCAATAACGCTTCGAGTCGACGCACATACGCACGCGCATGTTCAGGTAAAGTTTCTATCGACGTACAATCTTCCGTCGATTCCGACCAACCCGGTACGTCTTCATACACAGGCTCCATGTCATCATAATCTTCGGCAGCTTGTGGTGGATATTCCAAAATATTGCCGGCTTTATCTTTATAGGCGACGGCAATACGAATCGTCTCTAAGCCATCTAAAACATCGAGCTTGGTTAAACATAAACCTGAGATGCTGTTCAACTCTATCGAGCGTCGTAACAACACGGCATCAAACCAACCGCAACGTCGTGGTCGACCGGTCACGGCACCAAATTCTTTACCGCGCGAAGCTAAAAACTTACCCACATCATCATGCAATTCGGTTGGAAACGGACCACCACCCACACGTGTGGTATAGGCTTTGGTGATTCCTAAGATATAATCCAACTGACGTGGACCCATGCCGGACCCCGTACTTACACCGCCAGCACACGTATTTGACGAAGTAACAAACGGATAGGTTCCATGGTCGATATCTAAGAACACACCTTGAGCGCCTTCAAATAGCATATTATCGCCGGCTCGTGCATGTGTTTGCACATCGGCGGCTACATCACGCACCATCGGTGTTATTACATCAGCCCATTGTTTAGAGGCCTTTAACACCTCATCCAGCGCAACAGGCGCTTGATGATAATAGTCTTTCAACAGAAAATTATGGTATTCCATCAGCTTCGTGAGCTTGGCAAGAAAGCGCTCCGGATGTAATAAATCACTCACGCGTAATGCACGTCGAGCGACTTTATCTTCATACGCAGGACCAATACCTCGACCAGTGGTACCAATCGCTAAACGACCACTTTGTGCCTCACGCGCTTTGTCTAAAGCAACATGGGACGGCAAAATAAGCGTACATGCAGGACTGATAAACAAGCGTGACCGTACATCCAAGCCTTTGTCTTCCAGCTCTTTCAGTTCGGCTATCAACGCATCGGGCGCCAAAACTACACCGTTTCCGATATAACACTTAACACCTTCGTGCAAAATACCTGAAGGAATCAAACGTAAAACCGTTTGCTCACCTTTGATTTTTAAAGTATGACCTGCATTATGTCCACCTTGATAACGTACAACCGCTTCTGCATGCTGCGTTAACCAGTCAACAACCTTACCTTTCCCTTCATCACCCCAATGCGTCCCTAAAACCACCACGCGTTTACCTGACATGCGTACTTACCCCATTTTTTTAACTAAATTTGGTTTAGGCATAGCGTCATGCGAACCCGCTAAACCGTGTTTAAAATAATCAAAGAAAGCGCTGCTTTGATCCAAAACCAGCATACTATCTTTGTTCTTAAAACTTTCTTCATACGCTTGCAAACTGCGATAAAAATCAAAAAACTTCTGATTTTTCTCAAACGCTTCCGAATAAATCGCTGCGGCTTTCGCTTGCCCCTGCGCACGCAATTGCTCACCCTCACTACGTGCAGTTGCCAACGTCACCGTAACTTTTGCATCAGCATCGGCTTGAATAGCCTCAGCCGTAGCTTGTCCATCGGCGCGATGTCGATTAGCAATTTTTTTCATGTCGGCGCGCATACGCTGATAAATTGCATTACTCGTATTTGCAGGCAACTCAATACCTTTAATGCGCACATCAACCACATGTATCCCTAATTTACTCGCCTCTTTTTCAGCTTGTTCGCGCAGCACATCCATCACATCATCGCGCCCACCCGAAACCACGTCTGATATGGTACGACGTCCAAATTGAGCCCGTAATGATGTATTCAATTGTTGTTCTAACAACGTTTCCGCTTTAAATGCATTCCCGCCTGTTGATTTAAAATAACCGGCCAAATCTAAAATACGCCATTTGACATAATAATCGACAAGCACATCTTTCTTTTCTTTGGTCACAATCCGTGAAGATTTAATATCCAAGGTTTGAATACGTGTATCAAAAATACGTACGGATTCAATAAATGGCATTTTAAAATGCAGCCCAGGTAAAAGTACTTTAACCTGCTCTGTCGATGCGTCTTGAACCAAGCGCCCCAGACGTAACAAAATACCTTTTTGACCTTGTGTCACGGTAAACAACGACCCCATCAACACGAACAAGGCAAAAAATGCGATTATTATACCTGTTAATTTAGTATTTTTCATTCACCTGCTCTCCCTGAACGCTGTGTCGGCCTTGTCGTTTCACGACCATTCAATAGATCGAGACCGTCGGAAGCGCGATTCGCCGCATCTTCCTGACTGAGCGCCACAACCTCTTCATGTGTATTTGATTGTGCTCTATTTGAACCAAGCTTATCGAGCGGTAAATATAAGAGGTTTCCGGCTTTTCCATCCACAACAATCGTGCTGCTACGGCTTAAGACGCGCTGCATCGTATCTAAGTACAAGCGCTGCGACATAACCTGAGGCGCACGGAGGTACTCGGGAAGCAGCGCTAAAAATTCAGCCACGGCACCTTTTGCCTGCAACACCGATTGCTCAGCACCTGCTTTCGCCTCGGCCATAATACGCTTGGCATTCCCTTCTGCGATAGGCACCACACGTGCTTCATACGCCCGCGCTTGCTCTTTAAAGCGCTTTTCATCTTCTTGAGCTTTAATCGCATCATCAAAAGCATCTTGTACGTTTTCTGGCGCACGCGCAGGTTGTGGGGAAACGTTGACAACTTTAATACCCGTTTTATAACTTTCTAAAATACTGATCAGCGATTCGCGAACATTACTGCCCCACAGTTCGCGGCCTTCCGTAATAATTTGATCAAGACTGGTGGTGCCCACCACTTGTCGAAGCGCGCTCGATGTCGCCTGCTTCAAGCTATCAATCGGATCAGCTACACTAAATAAATAATCTTCTAAATCAGCAATTTGGTATTGGACCACCAGAGCCACCGACACCAGATTTTCATCACGTGTAAGCATTTGTGCGGCATACGAATAATCTAAAATTCGATCAACATTCACAACAATTTTGGAGCTAATTCCACGAGGAATCCAATGCGGTCCAGGTCCAACGGTTTCAACATAGCGCCCAAAACGCAAAATAGCCGCTTTTTCAGCTGGATCAACAATAAAAATACCGGCTAAAGCCCATAACACAACAGCCGCGGCAGCGAGCAACATAAAAAACATGGGCCCACCATCCGAAAGACCTGCTCCAACACCGCCTCCAGAACTATTTTTATTAGAACGATGATTGCTTGAAGGCCCACTTGGCTTAGGCTTGCCATTTGAAAATAATTTCTTCAACTTTGCTTGCAATTGCTTGAGCGCTTCGTCCAAATCAGGTGGCTGATCTTTCGAACGCCACGGATCTTTACCTTTATCAGGCCCATTCCATCCCATAACCAACTCCAAGCATTGCTAAAAAAATTATAGAAATAGGATTTTAGGGATGTTCATGACTGGACGCAAGTCATTCCTAAATAATTCGTGTGAACATCAAATCCCACGTCCCATGACCTAAACGCTGTCCTCGTGCCTCAAACTTCGTGAGTGGGCGCCTTTCAGGACGTGGATAAAACGATGCATGAACATCTTGATTTACTAATTTTGGCTCTTCTGATAGCACCGCAAGCATCTGATGTGCATAATCTTCCCAATCGGTTGCACAATGAACAAAACCACCGATCTTAATCGCTTGAAGCAACACGCGTACAAAATTGGTTTGAATTAAACGTCGTTTATGATGACGCACTTTATGCCATGGATCGGGAAAAAATATTTGCACACCATCAATGCTTTCAGGGCTTAAACACGTGTTAAACACCTCCACAGCATCATGAGCAACAACGCGAACGTTGGTTATACCCAAATCATGCAAGTCAGCAACTAAGCTGCCAACCCCTGCCCGATGCACCTCAATGCCTAAAAAATTAATATCCGGTCGTGCTTGCGCCATCTCAACTAACGATGCGCCCATACCAAAGCCAATTTCAACAACCGTTTCAGCCCGACGCCCAAAAAAATCAGCTAAATTCCAAGGCTTATTTTCCACCGGTAAAGCATAATCAGGCAACCATAAATCAAGTGCGCGTGATTGACGTGGGCTAAGGCGACCTGCGCGTAGCGTAAAGCTTTTTATGGTACGAAGCATCTTACCTACCTTTATAATAAATCTAGATTTGGCGTATTTAAAATCATACTCCGCGTGTTGTAAACAAAAATCAAAAACATAAATTCATTGCATCACACGGTATTATTTGGTATAAAACGCTCCTCATATTAGATTTGTTCAGAAAACAGTTTGGAGCAGCAACATGTCACGAGTATGCCAAATCACCGGTAAGCGCCCTACCACAGGGAATAACGTATCGCATGCCAATAATAAAACAAAACGACGTTTCCTTCCTAATATTCAAAGGCACCGTATTTGGATTGAAGAAGAAGCACGTTTTATTACATTAAAACTAAGCACCAAAGGTCTTCGTATCATCGATAAACTCGGTATTCAAACTGTGCTTGCTCGTCTTCGCGCGAAAGGCGAAAAAATTTAAAACCTATGCTATTCATTTTAGATTAAAAGAGGAATGCCACCATGGCCGCTGTTAATATTAACGTAAAGATGGAATCAACTGCTGGTACAGGTGTATTTTATACCACCACCAAGAATCCACGAAATCATCCTGAAAAAATGGAATTAAAAAAGTATGACTGGGTTGTTCGTAAACATGTCATCTTCAAAGAGAAAAAAGTAAAATAATTTTTTCTCTTTAACAAAAAAACCCGCTATTGTGCGGGTTTTTTTGTTAAACATCGTTTGCCTATGAGTAACAAAGCATCACTCACGATGATTCATCATTTTTTCCTTATGTTTAATCAATTGCCTATCCAACTTTCCTACAAGATCATCAATCGACGTATACATATTGTCTGATTCCGAACGTGCATGCACATCGCCTCGTGCAATATCAACGGTTGCATCAACAATTTGTCGGAGTTTTTCTACATTAAACGTCACGTGAATCGCCTTAATGCGATCAAAATGCCGTTCCAGTTTACCTAGCTTCTCTTCTGTAAAAGCTTTTAATGCTGGCGTAACGTCGATTTGATGACCTGTAAAATTAATTTCCATGATAAACACTCCTTACAGCTATTAATTAAACCCGTTAAAATCTACTGCTTATACTTACAGTGTAACGGATTTTTTCTGATTAGCAATCATCCTTGCTTTTACTTAACCTCGCGTGATAAATTGACCGGCATGAAAGAAATTCAAATTACAATTATCAATAAACTAGGCTTGCACGCACGTGCATCAGCTAAATTCGTCTCATTAGCCGGTCGATTTCAAAGCCAAATTAATGTCATCAAGGGCTCACAAAACGTCAACGGCAAAAGCATCATGGGTGTGATGATGCTGGCGGCGAGTCAAAACACGGAGCTTACGTTACAAACAGATGGGCCAGACGAAGACAGCATGATGGAAGCACTCACCAGGCTCATCCATGAGCGATTCGGTGAAGCTGAGTAATTTACTTAGACAAACGCGATCGCTTTTTGGGTGCAAGACTTCGACGCTTGACGCGTGCTTTTTTCAAGCCTAATAACGTATACAATGGTCCTGAAAGCGCATAACCCAACGATGTCATAAACAACATAATCGCCGGTGAAATCGCAATCGCTGCAAACATCAATACAATCATCAGCACATGTAAAAACGGAACTTTACCTTTGAGATCAAATTCTTTAAAACTATAATAACGCACGTTACTGACCATAAGTGCCGCGACCGATAATAAAAACCCTATCGCAAGACCACCGGTCCAAAGCCCTGCACCACGGCCCGAATTACACACCCATACAAACGATGCCACAACAGCTGCCGCAGCAGGACATGCTAAACCTTGAAAATAACATTTATCAGCCGTTTCGAGTTGGGTATTAAAGCGTGCGAGCCTCAAGGCGACCGCCGCGGTATAAATAAACGCGGCAAGCCAACCTATTTTACCCAATCGCTCCAGTGTCCAGCTATACAGTAATACCGAAGGCGCCACACCAAACGTCACCATATCCGATAAACTGTCGTACTCGGCACCAAAATTCGTTTGTGTATTGGTCATGCGCGCAATACGGCCATCCAACGCATCCATCACCATACCTACAAAAATAGCCATAACGGCGGTGTCATATTGCCCTTTTAACGATGCAATAATAGAATAAAAGGCAGAAAACAAACTTGCAGTTGTAAATAAATTAGGTAATAAATAAATGCCATTACGGCTGTACTTTTGTTTCATGATAAATACCTCGGTGACGTTCAATCAATCAATTGTTATGAATTCTACCACAACACATAATGACGTGACCATGGAGCACATGATAAGATGAACGATACGGTGCTATAATACTCGACACACTGACACTATCCTGTGATTGCTATGACCAAGCCAATAGATGACAAAAACAATAAGGGCGATAACAGAAAAACCATCGTCATCAAAGGCGTAACGGCCGAAGGCGAAACATTCCGCCCCAGTGATTGGGCTGAACGTATGAGCGGTGCGCTTGCGAGCTTTAAAAATAGCCGCATTCATTATTCACCCATGTTGCAGCCCAGCATTAATCATGACGGCTATAAATGCGTCTTACTCGATCCAAAACTTAAAGAATCAAGCCCCCATATGTACCAGTCTATTTTAGACTTTGCTAAAGCCAATAACTTAAACATTTGCGATGAAGAAGACGAACCACCTACCACTACCAATGGTTAATGCTGTCTTTAACTGAAGCCATGACCGAGAAAAAATAATCCAACATCGCGTTAAGCGCCTCAAACGTCGCTTCAAAATTCATCGCCAGAATACCCGCAAAAATAAACGTCAAACCTTTAGAGCCATGTTGAACGCCAGGCTCACTTGCATGCGCAAGTAGAATAGAGCCCCGAATAAACCATAACACTCCGGCTGTTTGAATAAAAAATGTCATAATGGATAGCTCGGTGTAATCATTCGGCGCTGAATACGCAAGCACATTAGCCGCGCCAAAAAATGTATTTGCTAAAACAGAAAACGACGAAGGCAGAAAAATAAGCCCAACCCCTATACCCATATACGTTACGGGGACAAAAAGCTTTTCTTGAGAAGATGATTGATGCCCTGCATTCGCGATTTTTCGAAATTTCGTGAACGCAATCAACATCAGAGCAAAGCCTAGCACATACGCAAGCCCCGTCAACATCATTTGTATGGGCGCTAACGATTCACGAAGATTTTTGAGTATATCAATATAATCTATCATCTATTATCTAAATCTATCATCTCGATCACTTGCAATTTGATGGTTTTTAGTGCATATTGAAGCACTTCCACCATTTATCAAAAAAGCACCTATTATGCAGGCTAACACCTTTGACATCACCTTGGAAGAGGCTTACATGCTCTCTCCACAAGTAAAACATTTTGTCTTTAACCCCGCCACGCCTTTTGAATACACACCAGGACATTTTATTACATTTCATCTTGAGCACGATGAAAAAACATTGCGTCGCAGCTACAGCATTGCGAATGCACCACGTGCCAACGGTCAGATTGAACTTGCTGCAGGTTTTGTAGAACATGGCCCGGGTACAGAAGTACTATTTAATCTAAAGCCTGGCGATACGCTAAAAACCACCGGTCCATTCGGTCGTCTACTTCTAAAAGACGAGAATCCTAAACGTTATATATTCCTCGCCACAAGCACAGGTATCACACCTTATCGTGCCATGCTACCTGAACTTACGCAGCGCTTAGCACGTGATCCTGAGCTGCACGTTGTTATCTTGCAAGGCGTGCAAACCCGTGCGGATATTTTATATCATGAAGAATTTATTGCCTGGGCTAAAGCCTCCCCTCGCGCAACGTACCGGGCGCAGTTAAGCCGTGAAGATGCATCGCAATTAGGTGGATACGAGCATGCTGGCTATGTTCAAACAGCCTTTGATACGCTGCACCCGAATCCAGAAGAAGACTTAGTTTACTTATGTGGAAATCCTGGTATGGTAGACAATGCATTTTCACAGCTCAAAGATCGCGGGTTTAGCGTACAGCGTATCGTGCGTGAAAAATATATTTCTCGCTAGCATTTATATTATTTTGTTAAGGAGTAACACATATCATGCATCATGATGAATTATTAAGCACCATTGAGCATTTATCCCAAGCTGGAAAAGGCTTACTCGCTGCTGATGAGAGCAACGGTACCATTGGAAAACGTTTTGACAGCATCGGTGTAGAAAATACCGAAAATAACCGTCGCAATTATCGCTTACTGCTTGCAACAACACCGGATCTGGATGCCTACATCAGCGGTGTTATTTTATTTGCCGAAACATTTGGCCATAAAAACAACGACGGTGTTTCAGTGCCAGAAATGTTTGCACAACAAGGGATCCTTCCTGGCATCAAAGTTGACCAAGGGCTGGTCGATCTTGCGAACACAGAAGGCGAAAAGACGACTGAAGGTCTTGATGGTCTCGAAGCACGCTTACTTGAATTTAAACGCCAAGGGGCAAAATTTGCAAAATGGCGTAATGTTTATCGCATATCAGATTTTACTCCTAGCCTTATCGCGATTAAAACAGGTGCGGAGAACCTTGCTCGCTATGCAGCAGCCTGCCAAAACGTTGGCATTGTGCCGATTGTTGAGCCTGAAATTTTAATGGATGGCGATCACAGCATTGAGCAATGCGCAGAAGCAAGCGAATTGGTGTTACATGAAGTATTTCATGCTTTATTTCTTCATCAAGTCGCCCTTGAATGTATTATTTTAAAACCCAGCATGATCACATCCGGTAAAGATTTCACCCCGTTCAGTGCACCTGAAGAAATCGCGGAATACACGTTAAGCGTTTTTCGAAACCAAGTGCCTGCAGCCGTGCCTTGCATTAATTTTCTATCCGGTGGTCAGACACCCGAGCAATCGACCCTGCATTTGAACGCCATCAATAATTTTGGCGATCAACCCTGGATGCTGAGCTTCTCTTACGGACGAGCACTTCAAGAAGCATGCCTTGCGGCCTGGGGTGGCGAAGCTTCAAATATTCCTGCAGCTCAAGCTGCATTACTTAAACATGCCAAAGCAAATAGCGAGGCAGCGTTGGGTATCTACCAAGCATAGCACTTACGGGTCATGACGTGTGGACATGCGTTATGACCCGGTTAAGCTTATGGAAAAAGTCATAACTTAGCTGGAATCTACTGCTAACATGCTGCTATCTTCTTGCATCTAGACAATAACAAGATATTCTGTCATAATACGTTTTTATTGATTGAAAAGTGTACGTTTGTGCGAAGAATTCTTATTCTGAATGGCCCTAATCTTAATTTACTTGGTTTGCGTGAGCCGGAGCATTATGGCAAACAAACCTTAGATGACTTAAACAAACAGCTCATCACCCAAGCCAAAGCGCATGATCTTACCGTTGATTTTCAACAACATCAAGCAGAAGCAGCCATGATTGAGGCCATGCATCAGGCACATCGTGACAACATCGATTTTGTTATTTTGAATCCAGCAGCTTTAACGCATACAAGCATTGCGCTTCGCGATGCCATGCTCGCTGTGAATATTCCTTTTATTGAAGTGCATATCAGCAACCCGTTATCACGAGAAACATTTCGCCATACATCCTATTTTTCGGATATTGCGCGCGGTGTGATTTCAGGCCTTGGCACCTACGGCTATGTGTTAGCTTTAGATGCTATTATTCATCAATTAACATAAATTAACAGAGTGAGAATCATTCATCATGGATATTCGTAAAATAAAAAAACTGATTGAACTTTTAAACGAAACCGGCATTTCAGAAATCGAGATTAAAGAAGGTGAAGAATCGCTTCGTCTTACACGACATTTAAGCACAAGTGCACCTCAGCATACTCAACACATCATTGCGCCTGTTCAACATCATGCTGAATCAACGGCTGTAACACCAAGTGAACCCGCGCAATCATCTTCTGTGCCCAGCGGTCATGCTGTCTTATCACCCATGGTAGGAACGTTTTATGCCGCGTCTTCCCCTGAAAAACCGCCGTTTGCGAGCATCGGCCAATCCGTTTCTGTCGGTGATACGTTATGTATTATCGAAGCCATGAAAATGTTCAATGAAGTTGAAGCGGATCGCAGTGGTGTGATTAAAGCTATCTTATTCAAGAACGGAGATCCAATCGAATACGGCGATCGACTCTTCATCATTGAGTAGGGAGAACAACACATGCTAAGTAAAATTTTAATCGCAAACCGTGGTGAAATTGCACTACGTATTTTGCGTGCTTGCAAAGAAATGGGGATCCAAACCGTAGCGGTTCACTCAGAAGCCGATAAAGATCTGCTTCACGTACGTCTGGCAGACGAAACCGTATGCATCGGCCCTGCAGCTTCACAAAAAAGCTATTTAAATATCCCTGCCATTATTTCAGCAGCAGAAATTACCGATGCGGTTGCTATTCATCCAGGCTATGGCTTTTTATCTGAAAATGCTGATTTTGCTGAAATTGTTGAGCAAAGTGGTTTTCGTTTTATTGGTCCACGCGCAGAGACCATTCGCATCATGGGCGATAAAGTATCGGCCATTCAGGCGATGAAAGAAGCGGGTGTTCCGTGTGTTCCTGGCTCAGACGGCCCATTAACCCAAGACGATGCGCGCAATTTACAGCTCGGCCGCGACATTGGCTACCCGGTGATTATTAAAGCCGCGGGTGGCGGTGGTGGCCGCGGTATGCGTGTGGTTCACAGTGAATCAAACCTCCTCAACGCCATTGCATTAACACAAAGTGAAGCGAAAGCTGCGTTTAATAATCCTATTGTGTACATGGAAAAATTTTTAGAAAACCCTCGCCATATTGAATTCCAAGTCTTAGGGGATGGTCGCGGTGAAGCCATACACTTAGGTGAACGAGATTGCTCGATGCAACGTCGTCATCAAAAAGTTATTGAAGAAGCACCTGCACCCGGCATCACACCTGAGTTACGTGAAAAAATGGGCGCGTGCGTGGTGGATGCGTGTAAAAAACTCAATTACCGTGGTGCAGGTACGTTTGAATTTTTATACGAAAACGGTTGTTTTTATTTCATCGAAATGAACACACGTATCCAAGTTGAGCATCCAGTCACAGAATTAATTACGGGTGTTGATCTCATCAAAGAGCAAATCAGAATCGCAAGCGATCTACCACTCGGCTATACGCAAGATGATATTAAAATTCAAGGCCATGCCATTGAGTGCCGTATTAATGCGGAAGATTCGAAAACTTTTATGCCATCACCTGGAAAAATTGACCATTTGCATCAACCTGGTGGCCCCGGCATTCGTTTTGATTCTCATCTTTATAGCAGCTACACTGTGCCGCCGCACTATGATTCCATGGTAGGAAAACTCATCAGTTATGGAAAAACACGTGAAGAAGCTTGTGCTCGTTTGCGTGGTGCACTGGATGAAATCATTATCGATGGCATTCGTACCAACCTTGACTTGCATCGACGGCTTTTAAACGACAAAGGCTTTATTCAAGGACAAACGAATATTCATTATCTTGAGCAATTGCTTAAAAATTAAAGCTTAAAACAGGATCATACGGTGTTTGAACTCCATATAAAACCTTGCACGTCTTATGACGTTGAACGTATCAGTGAGCGCCTTGAAGACCAAGGCGCTTTATCAGTAACCGTCGTCGATCAACATGATGATCCCATTCTTGAACCAGGCCCAGGCGAAACCCCTCTTTGGCCGACATCGATTATTCAAGCACTTTTTTCTGATGCGAGCGATGCACAAGCTGCTTGGAGCGCCATCGCTTCCGACTATCCCGAGCTCACCCATACAATACACGATATCCCCGAGCAAGATTGGGTACGAACATGTCTTGACGATATAAAGCCTCAGCCGTTTGGTGAACGCTTATGGGTATGCCCCTCATGGCACACACCCCCTCAGGCTGATGCCATTAACCTCATGCTCGATCCAGGTTTAGCATTTGGTACAGGCACCCACCCCACCACAGCCCTCTGTCTCACCTGGCTGGCACACGCAGATCTTGAAGCTAAAACCGTGATTGATTACGGATGTGGCTCCGGTATTTTAGCGCTTGCAGCCTTAAAACTGGGTGCACATCATGTGGACGCCGTTGATCTCGACGAACAAGCGTTAATCGCAACGCAAAATAATGCCGAAAAAAATCACATACCTCATGAAAAATTAACACTATCAAGACCAGAAAAACTCACACAACCCGTGGATATACTGCTCGCGAATATTTTACTTGCGCCACTATTAACACTCGAATCCCGCTTTCAAACACTGCTCAACCACCAAGGCATTTTAGTGCTATCCGGCGTACTCACAACACAAGTAGAGCAACTCATCCAAACGTACCTATCACCCGAGTGGTCACATCTTGATACACATACTCAAGGTGAATGGGCGTTAGTTTTGTTTCAAAAAACGTAACACCCTACCCATTATGAAGAAGCTTTCGGTGGCCTAACCACAAGGCCACTTGAAATCCAAAAAGAGAATACAATCAAAAAGATAACGGCTCCTAGCGTCATCGCGATGCTTCTGACTTCGATAAGCCAAGCTTTACTATTCACTTTAGCCACAACTTCAACAACATGTGCATACCATCGCTCTTTGATCTGAACAAGCAATATCGTCATTTCAGCTATCGCCTTGATACGAACACTTTCATTCAAGGCTTCACGAATTTGGGTTGCTGATGCCAAGGTTTTTTGATCATCGTTAAGATCGGGATAAGATATATCCAACCACCTCAAAAATATCACTTCGATTTCTTCCAACATTTTATAGGCCAAAGGTAGAGAAATAACACTTTGCTTGAGCGAATAAATATTAGCTTTAAAGTCTTTGGATGACTGCATAAACTGCTTTAAAAACGAGATATCTCCTGTGATAATAAAGGTATGATCAGCGTTCGTCATATTGAGCATTGAACGATGCAATTCATAAAGATCTCTGGATACATTTCTAAAATCAATCAGAACGGTTTGGAGTGTTTTATTTTCACTCTGCAAAGTCGTCAATAAGGCTAGATTCACCATCATAAAAAACGTAATAATTATCGATAAAAACAATAATTTTTTTCTTACGCGCACTTTCATTTTCCGCTCCTTGCGATCATGATGGCTTATTTGCTTATCTTAAATATATAGGTCTTTTAAACACTTTTTTAAACACTTTTTCAGCATAAAATGGGGCCAGATCTGACCCCATATATTTAAGCTTAAACTAAATTTTATTTCAATAAACCCAACGCTTTCACGGCTTCACGCTCAGCGCGTAATTCAGCCAGTGTTGCATCAAATTTTTCTTGTGCATACGCATTGAATTCTAAGTCATGAATCACACGAATACCTTCTTCAGAATATAAGCGTGCGTGCTTTATGCCTGCAACCGCAACACGCTCCAGTGTATGCGACTCACGACGACATGGGAACGAGAACATTAAACCTTCGTCGACCCCGTATTCACCCTGTGAACTTAAGACCATCGAAAACGATTCTCCTTTCGGTGTATCTGTAATTAAATTCTGAACACCACGAATGATGGCATTCGCAGCCGAAGCAGCAGACGATGCGCCGCGCTCTTTGATTACTGCCGCGCCACGTTGTTGAATAATAGAAACAAACGTTTCTTTAAGCCAAATTTCATCATCAATCACCGACGTCACCGGCAAGCCATTAATTTTTGCATGAGAAAAATCAGGAAATTGGGTTGCTGAATGATTACCCCAAATCGTCATTTGAGACACATCAGTCACATCTACATCGGCTTTTTTAGCTAATTGATTGCGCGCACGTAACTCATCGAGCGTTGTCATGGCATAAAAGCGCTCAGCTGGCACATCTCTCGCATGATGTTTTGCAATCAAAGCATTGGTATTGCATGGGTTACCAACAACAAACACACGCACATCTTTGCTCGCATAATCATTGATTGCACGACCTTGTTCAATAAAGATTTCACCGTTTATTTGCAATAAATCAGCACGTTCCATGCCTTGCTTGCGCGGTACCGAACCGACCAAAAAAGCCCAATTAACATCATTCATGACTTCTTTCAGGCTTGATGTACACACAACATTTTTCAAGCGAGGAAATGCACAATCTTCAAGCTCCATCGCCACACCTTTAAGTGCTGGCAAGGCGTGAGGTAATTCAAGCAAATGCAACTCAACATCGGTATCATCACCAAATAACTGCCCTGAAGCAATTCTAAATAATAAAGCATAGCCGATTTGTCCAGCAGCACCTGTAATCGCAACTCTGACGCGTTTATTCATGTATTATATCCTCATCAATTTTGTGACCAAAATGATGGCATGATATCATCCGTTTATCAAATCATTTGGCCAAACTTTTTTATGATCCCTTTATCGCTCTACATTCACATGCCTTGGTGTATTCAAAAGTGCCCTTACTGCGATTTTAATTCACACAAAAGTCCTGCTGTGTTACCCGAAATACGCTACATTCAAACCTTACTCAACGATCTTGATCATGATCTAAGTCTTTTTCCAGCAGCGCGTCTTATTCATTCTATTTTTATCGGCGGTGGAACACCCAGCCTGCTTTCTGAGCAAGCTTATGCCATACTGTTCGAAGGCCTTCACCAACGCCTAGATTTTGAAGCTAACATCGAAATTACGCTTGAAGCCAACCCCGGCAGTGTCGAACAAGCACGTTTTTCGGGTTATCGAAAACTTGGCATCAACCGCCTATCGATTGGCATACAAAGCTTTAATCCGCTGCATTTAAAAGCCCTCGGACGCGTTCATGATGATAAAGAAGCGCATCACGCCATCATTCAAGCCCGAGCCGCAGGATTTGACAATATTAATTTGGATCTTATGCATGGTCTCCCCGGTCAATCGCTTGAAGAAGGCCTCACCGATCTTAAAACGGCGTTAAGCTACGCTCCTGAACATCTCTCATGGTATCAACTCACCCTAGAACCCAATACCGTCTTTTATAAAAAACCGCCGATTTTACCTGACGATGACGCACTGGCTGACTTAGAACAAGCCGGTCATGATTATTTAGCTGAACATCAGTATACAAAATATGAAATATCTGCATTTTGTACACCCAATAAGCCCGCTCAGCATAATCTCAATTACTGGACATTTGGTGATTACTATGGGATAGGTGCGGGTGCACACGGTAAATTATCTTCCGCTGATTTAACGCAAATTTATCGTACACAAAAACCTCGTCAGCCCAAAGATTACATGAATCATGATAAGGCCTTTATCTCATCAAAAAAACTTGTGACAGCTGCTGATCTTATTTTTGAATTTATGTTGAACACTACACGACTGGAACAAGCCATTCCCCACACACTCTTCACCGAGCATACCGGCCTTGATATCGCTACGCTCATGCCACTACTTCAACAAGCCGAGGCACAGGGTTTTTTAATATTAGCATCTAATCACTGGCAGATTACGCCTTTAGGACGTCGATTTACGAATGATCTGCAAAGCTTATTCTTGCCATAAAAGCGCATCAAGCTCATACTACGGGCTTATTTTTTATTTTATTTATTTATCTAATTGGGGTACTTATGTTCACGCTTATTCTCTTACTGATTTGCCTTGGTATTGCCTATATCCTGGGTTCTTTATGCTCCGCCGTGATTGTTTGCCAACTTTTTAATCTACCCGATCCACGCACGTCAGGCTCAAATAATCCTGGCGCGACCAACGTGCTGCGTATTTCCGGAAAAAAATACGGAGCCATGGTTTTATTCGGTGATTTCTTAAAAGGACTGTTAGCGGTTTGGCTCGCTAATATGCTAAATTTTGGTCCGTTTACCCAAGGCCTGGTTGGTCTTGCTGCCGTGCTTGGGCATGTTTACCCTGTGTTTTTTGAATTTAAAGGCGGAAAAGGCGTGGCCACAACGCTGGGTGTTTTATATGGTTTTCAACCTTTACTGGGCTTAATCGTGACCATCATCTGGATGCTGGTTGCCTATTTTAGTCGTTACGCGTCGTTAGCATCCATGATTGCCGTTTCGCTTGCTCCGTTGATACAACCGAACGGCAAACATGCGTTCATACCTTTCTTGATGATTGCGCTCATCGTTATTTATCAACACCGTAACAATATTACACGTCTGCGCGAAGGCAACGAGCCTAAAATTAAATCATAAGAGGCCAACGCGCGCGCACCTCCACCGCATCATCATGATCGGGCTGTCTACCCTCTAAAAGATGCAAACAGCCCGTATAAGCCACCATAGCGCCGTTATCAGTGCAATATTCAGGTCGTGGAAAGTAAACTTGGCCGCCACGTGCCTGCATGGCAACGTTAAGCGCTTGACGTAAGGCACGATTGGCGCCCACGCCACCCGCAACCACCAAACGCTGGCCACCTGTGTGATCAAGTGCCCGCATGCATTTGGTCACCAGGGTTTCAATCACCGCATCTTGAAAAGCTCTGGCAATCATCACACGACTCGGATCATCTTGCGCGCTACGACGCCAAGCCATCATGGCATGGGTTTTGAGCCCACTAAAACTAAAATCAAAACCCGGGCGATTCAACATCGGTCGCGGAAACGCCGGCATCTCAGAACAAGCTTGTTCATCTGCGACATCCGCAAGCTTTGCCAGCAGTGGCCCGCCAGGGTAGGCCAAGCCCATGAGTTTGGCGGTTTTATCGAACGCCTCGCCTACCGCATCATCCAACGTCTCGCCTAATAACGCATAATTACCTAAGCTACGCGCTTCAAATAATTGCGTATGCCCACCGGATACAAGCAGTGCGGTAAACGGAAATTCTAAGTCTGGGGAATCTAATTTTGCCGCTAATAAATGCGCTTCAAGATGATGCACAGCGATGGCCGGAATATTTAAAGCAAAGCTTAAACTTTTGGCAAACGACGCCCCCACCAACAAGGCACCCACGAGCCCAGGACCGGCTGTGTAAGCCACCGCATCAATATCGGTTTTATTGAGCCCCGCCTTAGTCAACACAGAGTCCACCAAAGGCACAATATGCTGGACATGATTACGTGAAGCAAGTTCGGGAACAACGCCCCCAAATTCACGATGAACCGCCACTTGCGAATGCAAGGCTTGCGCTAATAAGCCTTCTTCCGATGAATACAGGGCAACGCCTGTTTCATCGCAAGAAGATTCAATACCTAAAACTCGTAACACAGATGCTTCCTATAAATATGCTTAAAAAATCTACGGCCTCATCCCAGACTCGGGCGTGGCTTCATTCTCAAGCCCCATATCTTTCATGGCCTTTTCTACTTGAACTTTTAAATTGGCAGAGTTTAGAACATCATTCAAATCCTCTTGCTCTAATTTTTTAATATTTCCTGCCTCATCGTGCTTATAAAAATGTCCTTCGGCTGAATTGTACCCGTATCCCGCGTCGCGTATTAAAAAATTCACCGCAGCCCGATTAGCAATATCAGCTTTATGTAAAAAATCTTGAGGAATCCCTTGGTCAATGAGTGCCTGATTGTCTTCAAAGTTTTCAAACCTCAGAGCGCCATCCACAACGTCAACCATATCCAGCGGTGGTCTTTCCAAAAAATCAAGCGGAATCTCCTTCTCTTCAGCTTCTTTGCGCAATTGACTTGCAGCGACCGCCAAACTAAGCGCACTCATCGCCTTGTCCATCATAGGACCCGTCAAATAAGCCCATATATCCGCATGTATCGATTTTGAAAAAACCAGTGAAAGCCCAGCAATTTCTCCCAACGACGACGCAAGAGTTTCATAGGTCTTCAGTCCGGTATCTTTCATGCCTTTAATTTTATCGGCAAAGAGCTTTGACTTTTCGTCACTTTTACGAAAACGCTTATCCACTTTCGTTTCATGAGCTTCTGTTGCCTTAGCTTGTCTTGCTGCTTCCTGAGCATCATTCGCTTTTATCAAATCATTATGCTCTTTAATACGTTCATTTTCCTTGATTTTTTCTTTCATTTCTTTGTCAAAGTTCTTCAACTCCGTGCCATACATGTCGATTAGATCTTGCTTCGGATTTGGATTTCTAGGCATCATTATTCCCCATTAAAAAGTTTAAAACAAAAACCCGTTGATTCATTATAACACAAAATTGTAGGAGCGGCATCCCAATCACTCAAAACATAGTGTTGATACACTTGGCCATCATCTTCATGCGATGTTAAACCAGGCCTGTGTGTATGACCATGCACCATGATGTTGATTTGATGCTGTTTTAAATCACGCATCAAGGCTGCGGGCACCACATCCATGATATCCGGTTGTTTTCGTGGATTATGCTCGCTGTGAGCACGTACACCGGCAACCATACGTTGGCGAATACGCCGAGGCAATTTTAAAAACAATCTAGAAAACCACCGGTTACGGGTCAAACGCCGAAACCTTTGATGCGCCTTATCTTGTGTACAATAACGATCGCCATGCGTTAACATCACACGTATACCGCCAAGTTCTATGAAGGCCGGTTCATCCAGTAATACACTCGATGCGCGCCGAGCAAACGCAGAACCTAATAAAAAATCGCGATTACCGCACATCAAATAAACCGCAACACCCTGCTCATGCAGTTTCGCTAATTGATCGGCAATCGCATCACTCCATGCATTCGATGTGTCATCCCCCGCCCACGCATGAAAAAAATCACCTAAAATATACAAGGCGCGAGTTTGGGACGCAGCCCATGCTAAAAATTCATCAAAACGCTTCGAAATTTCAGGAATATTGGGATCCAAATGCAGATCCGAAATAAAAACCGCTTCGTTCACTTTATAAATACTCAAGTTCAATTCGGTCACATTTCAACCGCATTTGGCAAGGTTTAGTTGATGGCTCCAGGGTTTCGGGCAAGCGGTACACGCCTGCAATGGCAATCAATTCAGGCTCAAACGCCTGACAAAAAATACGTGCGTTTTCGTCTCCCGAAATCCCAGCAAGCGCACGGCCTCGTAATGTACCGTACACATGAATATTGCCTTCTGCGAGTAATTCCGAACCCGGGCTCACCGAGGCTGTAATAATCAGATCGCCGGTACTGACCACCTGCTGCCCTGACCGCACGGGCGTGGTCACAAGCTTGGTTGTTGGTGTTGCGACGGGCTTTACATCCTGATTACTCAGTTTTTCGCCCACCTGTTTATCTTGTGAAGCAGAAGCACGTAACGCCGCTAAGCCGTGTTCGCGCGCACGTGTTCGTAATAATTCGCTGCCACCCTGCACCGCAATCGGTAATAAACCATGCTGTCGAATGCAATGACTTAATACGGCTAAATCGGCATCGGCTTCTTTGACCATCGATAAATCTAAAACAATCGGCGCTGAATCAAACAATCTAGGAGCCTTTTTGATCAACTCTTTTAATTGTTCATCAATTGCCGCAGTTGATGTATCCAGAACCTGAAGCACCGTCAACGTGTATAAGCGACCCTTTAACTTAAATGCCTGTAATTTCAACATATTATCTGTCATAACACCAATATCCATCCGCCTCTTTTTTGTTTATACTAGCACGCACGTATTCTTAACAACAGGTCAACAACGTGGATAAATTGTGGCTGAAGCAATACCCGGATGGTGTTCCATCTAGCATCGATACGCATACCTACGCTTCTCTGATCGACCTTTTTGAAACGGCTTGCCGTCAACACAAACACCGTACAGCCTACATCAACTTAGGCCATAAGCTGAGTTATGCCGAACTCGATACCTTAAGTCGCAATTTTTCAGCCTACTTGCAAAGCCTAGGGCTCACACAAGGTGCACGTGTTGCGATTATGTTACCCAATGTTCTGCAATACCCTATCGCGCTTTTCGCGATTTTGCGTGCGGGTTATGTCGTGGTCAACACCAACCCCCTCTATACCGCAGACGAAGTCAGCCATCAAATCAGCGATGCTCGCGCTGAGGCCATCATCGTTTTGGCTAATTTTGCCCATACGGTTGAAAAAGCTCTACCAAAAACTCCTACGATTAAACACATTATTGTAACAGAAGTGGGCGATGTTTTATCGTGCATCAAGCGTGTTGCCGTGAACGCCATTCTCAAACACGTTCAAAAGCAAGTCCCTGCCTACGATATTCCACAGGCCCTAAGCTTTCGCCAAGTACTGCAACAAGGCAAGAAAAAACCGTTTACACCCGTAACACTGCAGCACGAAAATATCGCATTTCTTCAATACACCGGGGGTACCACAGGAATATCAAAAGGTGCGGTTTTAACGCATGGCAACTTAATTTCCAACGTCTTACAAGCATCGGCTTGGGTCTCGCCGCTGGGTATCAATCAAGATGATATTATTGTCACCGCTTTGCCGCTTTATCATATCTTTTCGCTCACCGCGAACTGTCTCACGTTTTTAAAAGCCGGGGCAACCAATATTTTAATCACCAACCCACGCGACCTTCCGCGTTTTATTAATAGCATCAAATCCAGCGGCTTTACTGCCCTTACCGGCGTAAACACGTTGTTTAATGCCCTGCTCCATCACCCCAAATTTGGTGATATTGATTTTTCAAAATTAAGATTTGTGCTTTCTGGCGGCATGGCTTTACAAAAAAACGTGGCCGAGCAATGGCATGCCAAAACCCACGTTCATATCGTTGAAGCCTATGGCTTAACCGAAACAAGCCCTGCCGTGACCATGAACCCTCTAGATTTAGATTATTACAACGGCAGCATTGGCTTACCGTTACCTTCCACCGATATCTCCATTCGAGACGACGAAGGGAATGAGCTTCCGCAAGGTGAACCGGGTGAGCTATGCGTGAAAGGGCCACAAGTGATGCCCGGCTATTGGCAACGCGCTGATGAATCTAGCGTTGTTTTTTGGCCTGATGGTTATCTACGTACCGGTGATATTGCCAAAATAGACCCACAAGGCTTTGTGTATTTGGTCGACCGAAAAAAAGACATGATTGTCGTCTCTGGCTTTAATGTTTACCCAAACGAAGTCGAACACATTATTAGCCTCATGCCTGAAGTACTCGAAGTTGGCGTGGTGGGTATCAACGAAGCGTCTGGCGAAGTGGTGAAAGCCTGCATTGTCAAAGACGATCCTAAGCTCACCAAAGCCGATGTGATTACCCATTGCCGTAAGCATTTGACTGCTTATAAAATACCGAAGCGCGTGGAATTTTATGATGATTTACCCAAAAGCAACGTTGGCAAGATCTTAAGAAGGTCATTAAAATAGCATTATAGCTATTTACTAATCAATATAAATCCTCTAATATCAAAATATACCAACTATTTAGATTTAGAGGATTGATTATGCCCTCAGAAATAAAAAAATTTAATTTAGCTTACACCGCAGTACCAGAGGTATTTGGTATTACCTCATCTATTTTTTTTACTCAAAATAACGAAGCAAACACGAAGCAAGAACAAGAAGAGATTATTAGCACCGAAGAGATTATTAGCACCATAGAAAAAGATACCGATCGCGTATGCTACTTAAGCCTTGGAGACGACCGAGTCTCAGACATCAAAAATAAACGACTTGTCATAACGCTCAATGGAGAGCTTGCTTTAGCAGCTGATGTTTCTCCTGATTATACTCAAGGAAGCGATTCAGGCCGTTTAATCACAGAAATTGTTTATCATAAGTACTACTTTTCTCGTCCCGATCAAGATAATGGGGAACAATTACTCAAGGCCATGGGTTTTATTTACATCAATGATTACGGTCAACTTGCTGGATGTTCTTTGCTTACAGACCCTACCGGTGAATACCCAGGCTGGATTCTAGCCACCATACAAAACACCACAGCCCCGCCAGAAAATCGAGCAGTTACCGTGTTAGCAACACCCCATTTTGTGACTTCAGAAGCTCAATCGACCGTATCCATGGATAATTTAGATTCGATTGAAGCAGAATTAAAAGCGGCAATCTGCAATGATACAATTGCTGATTTAATGAAAGGTATTTTTAACACAGATGGTTCAGTGAATATAAGCTACCTCGCTGAATTAAACACACGATTAATACCCAACCAAAATCTCGATGATCGTGATAGAAAACAAGCGCAATTGGATATTATATTTAGCTTAGCTGATGAACTCCATAACGAAGCGTTAAGGACCGTCTGGTTGAATAAAGTAACGGAAGATGGTATCAATTGTTTTAAAACCGATATGTTCGAGCCACATGTACACGCGCTTTTAGGGCTATTGGATTTATCTGACGAAGAAAGAGAAAAACTAAAACAAGCGTCTGAATTATATGCTGATATATATATGTTAGCAGAAGAGCACTTATATAAACCCGAATACTCTCATAGATTCACGGAAATTGCCGATGAAATAAAAGAAGAAATTCACACCCATCAAAACATTGATAGATTTTTAAACAACAACGCCTGGGCAAGAGAATACAAAGAAGCTAAAAAAAGGTTAGATGACCAAAAAAATGCGGACCTAGCTGCACGTCACAATCCCCTTGCAAGCAATTTTTTCGAACGAAATTATAAAAGCCTAGGATACGGTGTAATCACCGGCATAACCGTAGGCCTTATCCTTGGATTAGCACTGATTACGAGCCCACTTCCTCCGATTTCTATTGCTCTACTGGTCATCGGTGCAGCCCTTATTTGTTTTGGAGGCATAAGCGCCCATGAAATTTACTTTAATGAAAAACAACACGCGCAAGATCTTGAGCAGTACAAAACAGAGGGCCTGGCTATCATAACAGCGCATGAAGAAAAATTAGGGCTTCTCAGGCTTGATCTTCCAAAGAACATACAGAATTCGCCTGTCCAAGAACTAGAGCAAGAACCTGTATCTTTAACTGTTAGCAGCTATAGCCTTTGGAAACAAGCGCCAGAACAACCTGATCCTAATAACGAACAAACACCATTAAAAACACCTAGCACACCGTCTTCACTATCACAAAAATAAACCAAAAAGTTGCTTATTATAATAACATGTGTAAAATCATGAAAATTATTTGTTAAGTGTTAAGTTAAGGAGACGTACCAATGAAAACAACAACACGTGCATGCATAACCGCCGCTTTAGGACTCGCTTCAGCCATAGCCTTTGCTGTTCCGCCAAGACAGTTGATCACGCATAATACCACGGATTTAGATTCCAATGCCTTTGTTGCCGGCACGATTCCATCTCAACACCCAACCAAAGCGCACAGCGATGGCAAAGTCCTTTGGGCCTCTGTTCGCATGGCATGCTACGGTCATGTGGTGAATGGCAAATGCCCTGCCTTAATTAAAGTAGGAGCAAACACAGACCATCCGATTGAACTCGGTATGCTCTACATGGACTTAAGCACGGGCATCATCACCCCGTCTGAATTGCACGCCAGCGGCTATGCGATGATTGTAAACGGCCCTGCTGAAACAACGCTATATCAGGAATAAAATCCACTTAATCTTGCGGTGTCCACGTCACCTGGACACCGCCGAGTTGAGCGGTGTTCTTAGCCCATGCATCAATGCGATTGCTTGATGTTTCGCTTAATACTTGAGTTTTATGAAGGGGTGAACGACCTAAGCCCGCAAGATAAACATAAGCTAAATCCACCGCTACCGATGGATACACCTCATAATGCGTACCTACGGCAACAGCCCACCGATTGGTATCGGGAAGACGTACGCTGCGCTCGGCATATACCGTCGGTGTTTCATCGGTACCCACACCCGCACGTAATACCCAGCGATCGTTCACAGCATATGTACTACCCAGCGCAAAACGCCAAGCATCGCGATAATTATCATGTGAAACAACGTTCAACGGTACCTGAATACCCAACTCAGCCGAATAACCCGCAACATTTTGTAATTCTGTTGCTTTAAACGAGCTCCAACCGGTGTATACAACAGACCCCAGCAGCGTCCATTGCGGATTCACCTCATGATAACCACTTAACGTGACAATTCTCGGCAAATTCACATCGTTGGTGATTAAGCCATGGGTTTCATAAACAGTATTTGGATCGGTAAGATTAATATCAGCCAAACGCCCCGTTAAAATACTCTCGCCTTCAAAACGATGCTGCACTTCAGATTGATAATTTAAACCCACACGTGTGTGTTTATCATTGAAAAAAGCAAGCACACCGCCATGAAAACCAACGCCCATGGAATTACCCTGATTGTCACTGGTTGAGTCGAGCGTGGTTGCATCAACCTCATAGCCTAACGACTGGAGATATTGCATCGCTGCAGGAGAACCAGCCACGGCATTAAACGTCACGCGAGCGAATTGGATATCAAGACCTAAACCAATCGATAGATTATCGGTGAGATAAGCTCCCATCTGAGGCGCTAGATCAATCGTTTCGAGACTGGTGAGTGTGGCTGAATAACGCACGGGCGAGGTCCTACCCCAATCACTGCCTAAACCAAACGGAGCCACCACACTAAGCCCAAACGTTGCACGCTCACCCAAAGGATGCGCAAAGTGTAATGCAGGTACTCCCGCCTGACGTCCGCCTCTTAAATTTGTAAAAGATTGCTTATACGGGGGTATATCGATGAATTCATCGGTTGTCGTAAACGTACTTGTACCTGTTAGCATCGTCCGAGGAAAAACACCCACACCACTGATTAAAGCCTGATTATTTTTAATCAACACCAAACCCGCGGGATTATACCAACCAATGGAAGCATCCGGCGCTTCTGCGGCCGATCCTGCTGCAAAAACACTGAGTTCAGAAACACTTCCTTCGGTATACAATGAAAAACCGCCGGCATAAGAGCAGGTACTCACCGTGACAGACAACGAAACCAGGCATAAAACGTGTTTTATCATGCTGCGCACTTACCTCATCAAAACAGGGCTCATCATCATACAATAAGCTTTGGTAAATGCAACCTCGTGACGCATTAAAATAAATCATAACTTTTTTCTAAAGCGACCAAATCAAATTTATTTAAAAACAATGACATACTCATCCATGAGCTTAACGACGCTAAATCACCAAACTGTGGCGGTAGATATTTAGGTGGTAAAATAATCCCTTGCTCTAAAAGTTGAGACAGATATTTCAACTCATGAATCATCACTTTGCCACAAAAAAGCAATTGTGCATTTTTAATTAAATTATTCTTAGCTGATAATCGTAAATAATTATAAATAAGAATAAAACCTCGAATATACGATAGATCTTTAGTAAATGGCCCCAAAACGGGCGTGCTTCCTCTGAAAACACGTACAGAAGCATTATAAGCCAGTTCTGCTGAGTCAAACTGTTCTAAAAAAAACTGATAAACATCTAAAAAATTTGCCCCATTTTCAGCAAGATCGATCGCTTTAATTCGATTCGTTATTTTAAGCAGCCTTGCGGGTGAAGAATTAAAACTAAAAAGCTCCATAATCACCGCTAAACCTTCTTGAGTCACGGTTGAACAAGGTGGACCAATCGATAAAAATGAACAATAGGGCTGAGCACGTCCATTAAGTGTCGTACCCACATGAACCCAACCTTCATGAACTTCTAGGTATTTAAGATCTCGATCACTAAACTGAGCATGTGTATTCAGCTTAATATAGTCTGCCCCCGCAGCCGCATCGGCAATGATCATGTCATCAATTTTAACCGTCACCAGGTTATCATCTAAAAAATAACGACCCAGCGATAATTTTAATTTATCCAAGGCCATTTCTGCGCTATAGCGCTTTGCATCCAGCTCAGTCGATAAGTCTACAACTAAATCTTTTAAAGCATCTCCAAGCAAGTTACCTAATTCAGTAAGCTTTGGCCCATTAACATAAAAAACATCGTCTGGGCTACCATACAAACGTTTGGCAATTTTAGAGAATTTCGGAGTCCCTCTAGCATCAAGCATACGTACGGCTTCAATATAATCGAGTGCTCTTTGCTCAATCAAACTATTGATGGTTGAGTACTGGCCCAGCAAATTTCGAGAATCATGAATAATTCCATAAAACTCATCAATTTTTTGCTCCACATCAAACGGCAAAGGAAACGATTCATAATAGTCTTTATCGATATTTGGCAAAATTTTAGCGTTATTTTTAAAAAAATCGTATTTCACCTGTTCCGGCCATTTGATAGCATCAAGAATTCTAATCGGCTTCTGTGCTTTGATAAGCCTTTCTGACAATTGGAAAATCTCATCATGTTCTTTTTTATGCATAAACGGTGACCTCTATTCATGGAAAACTGCTTTGAGTATAGTCCATAATCATGGCTTTTTACGCTTTTTAACGTTGCTCTACACGTGCTACACTTTAATTTGATCTCTCAAGGCATTCTTAACAAGGCATGCATGATGCAACATATCATTATAAAATTTGGTGGAACAAGTGTCTCTTCACGAGAAACGTGGGAAAAAATTCAATTTATCGCAGAAAACCATATACAACAAAATATTCAGCCGGTGATTGTATGCTCGGCAATCTCTCAAGCATCCAATCAACTGGAGCGCATGACCAACGATGCTTTGCTGAACAAACATCACCACGCCCATAACGCCTTAACCAAAGCCTACACTGAGCTTGCCCAAGCACTCGAGGTTGATATCACCCCCATTCAACCCGACATGAATCAATTGGAGCAATGGCTTACGGGTATTTCTTTGCTTGGCGAGGCCCCCGCTAAAACACGTGCCCAAATTTTAAGCCTCGGCGAACTCATGATAACACGCCTCGGACACGCTTTTTTAAATCAACAAGGCTTAAATTGCTTTTGGTTTGATGCGCGAGAAGCCCTCGTATCCACCCCAACGCCTCAGCAACCCGAACATGATGATGCTCGATATTTAAATGCTTTTTGTCAAGAAGAATTAAATCCTCACCTTGCTAAAAAATTAGTCAATACAGGCGCATCGGTCATTATTACCCAAGGTTTTATTGCTTCAAATCAAGCCGGTGAAACCGTGTTATTAGGTCGTGGAGGATCTGACACATCCGCGGCCTTATTTGCCGCGAACTTAGGTGCACGTGCCTGCGAAATTTGGACGGATGTCCCAGGTATTTATACCGCAAACCCAAATCAATTGCCCAACGCACGCCTACTCAAAAAACTGAATTATAACGAAGCACAAGAAATCGCTTCGATGGGCGCTAAAGTGCTTCACCCGCCCTGCATTCCACCGGTTCAACGCGCCAACATTCCCATGCGTGTTAAGTACACCCGCATGCCCGAGCATCCCGGCACCCTGATTACCCACGAGAGTGACGCCACAGCGGCACCGATTAAATCTATCCAAGTGAAACATAGCATCACATTAATATCTATCGATGCACTCACCATGTGGCAGCAAGTTGGATTTTTATCACGTATTTTTGATGTATTTAAACAACATGGTTTTTCTGTGGATTTACTCTCATCCTCTGAGTTCAACGTCACGCTCTCGCTCGATAATCATCATACCCATCGCCCGCGACAAGCACTCGAAGCATTATTAAGTCATCTCAATCAACTCGGACGTGCCCAAATCATTGAACCGTGCAGTGCGGTGAGCTTGGTCGGACATCATATTCGAACCGTTTTACCTCAACTTGGACCTGCTTTAGAAGTTTTCGAAAACAAACAAATTTATCTCATGTCACTTGCTTCCAACGATTTAAATTTAACCTTTGTTGTGGATGAGTCGCAAGCCGATAAACTGTGCCAGCAACTGCATGTGTTGCTCATTGAAAATAATCCTCAGAGTTTTTATTATTCAAAAAGCTGGCAAGAGCAATTTGGAACGCCAGCCAAACGCGTGATTCCGTGGTGGGATAAAGCTCAACATGAGCTTTTAGAAATTAGCAAGCAGCATGCGCCGGCTTATGTCTACCACACCCCCACGCTGCGTCATAAAGCCGACCAATTATTGAGTTTAAAAACCATTGATCAGTTATTTTATGCGATTAAAGCCAATCCAAACGCGGGGGTATTAAAAGCGATCGAAGCCAAAGCCGTTGGATTTGAATGCGTCTCGATTCAAGAACTGCAGTATGTACTCGAGCTTTTTCCCGAAATTAATCCTAAGCGCCTGTTATTTACCCCTAATTTTGCGCCTAAATTAGAATATGAACATGCTGTAGCCCTTGGCTGTTATATTACGATTGATAGTCTCTATCCTTTAGAGCACTGGCCAGAATTACTGACCGGGCATGAGGTGTTGCTGCGTATCGATCCGGGCTGCGGTGCAGGGCATCATAAATATGTTTGCACCGGCGGCAACGAATCTAAATTTGGGATCCCTAAATCATCGATTGCCGAAGCGGCCAACCTGGTCAAACAACATCATATTCGTGTGATTGGGTTGCATGCGCATTCAGGCAGTGGCATTTTATCACCTGAACTTTGGCAACAAACCGCAGCCATGTTGATTGAACAAATCGAACATTTTCCTGATGCGCATATTATTAATTTGGGTGGCGGCCTAGGGATCGTCGACAAACCCAGCCAACACCCGCTGGATATGAAAGCACTTGACGCTTCATTGCAAGCGATTAAATCACGTGAACCTAAATTTTCTTTTTGGCTTGAGCCCGGCCGCTTTTTTGTTGCTGAGTGTGGCGTGATTTTAGCACGCGTGACGCAATGCAAAACCAAAGAAAAAATTCGCTTTATTGGTATAGAAACCGGCATGAACTCGCTGATTCGTCCCATGCTCTACGGTGCGTATCATGAAATCATTAACCTTACGCGTCTCACCGACGAAAAAACCGGCTTTGCGCACATTGTTGGCCCTATCTGCGAATCGGCCGACACACTTGGGTACGATCGCCTATTACCTGAAACCTATGAAGGTGACGTCTTGTTGATCGCGAACACAGGTGCCTATGGTCATTGCATGGGTTCGTCTTATAATATGCGACCCCCTGCAGAAGAAGTGATGTTAGATGCATGTTAGATGACCAAAAAGCACGCGAACAAGCGATTAATCCAAAGCTATCCGCCGTTGTACAAGCACCGGCGGGTTCAGGAAAAACAGAAATTCTGACACAGCGCTTTTTAAGATTGCTTTGCACCGTCGATGCTCCAGAGCACGTGGTTGCACTCACGTTTACACGTAAAGCGGCACACGAAATGCGCGAACGGATTTTGCATGCATTACAGCAAGCAAAAACGGGGATCCAACCCAACTCGCTGCATCAACAAGCACGTTACCACGATGCCAAAACCGTATTAGAACGCGATAACACGCTGGGCTGGCAAATTTTGAATAATCCAGGGAGGCTTCGTGTCACAACCCTTGATTCGCTCTGCCAAAGCCTTGTGCAAGCCATGCCCTTACAAGAAAAACATGTGCCCTACGCTGATGTCACCGATACGCCATCTCAACTTTATTCAGAAGCGGCGCGCGCCTGCCTTACGTATGCACTGAGCACCGCTGAATATCAACCATCCATTGCCATATTACTGGAACAACTGGATAACCGTGTTGAACATCTTCTGACGCTCTTCACCGAACAATTAGCACGACGCGACCAATGGATTCGCCCCGTGATTCAGGCACGTTTTCAACAAAAAGCCCACCTTGAAGAAGCGCTTTATAGCATCGAACAACATGCACTGAACCAATTCAAGCAAACCTTGCCCGAAGATTGTGCGACACAACTGTTTGAGCTAGGCACCGAGATTGCACGCCTTGAGAATAGCCCAGACTCACCGCGTTACCCATTAGTCCATGACATCACGTACGATACCCTTGATGCCCCCACAGCCGCCGCCTTGGCTTCACTGTTGCTCACCGCACAAAACACGTTTCGAAAATCCTGTGACCATCACGTCGGACTCAAGCGCGGGGTGTGTTCTGATGCACGCTATCGCGAGCTGAAAGCAACCAGTCAAGCACTACTCGAAACCCTTGGGGATACGCCCGGCTTTCTTGATGCTTTATTACGGATCCGTGCACTTCCGTCCCCTTGTTATCCCGAAGCTCAATGGGAGCCATTGCAAGCTTTGCTTAAATTACTTCCGCTGTTAGCGAGCCATTTGCAACTTATATTTCACGCTCATCAAGCCGTTGATTTTTCAGGCATTGCGCACCAGGCGCTTGATGCGCTTGGCGAAGAAGATGCACCAACTGATTTGGCGTTGCATTTGGATTACAGTATCCAGCATTTACTGGTCGATGAATTTCAAGATACCTCCCTTCAACAATTTGAGCTTATCACGCGCTTGGTGCGTGGCTTTGAACCCGACGACGGCCGTACGCTTTTTATTGTCGGCGACCCCATGCAATCCATTTATCGTTTTCGTGCCGCTGAAGTTGGGTTATTTTTACGTGCACAACGCGAAGGGATAGGCGCTGTGCGCCTCACGCCTTTGCAGCTCAGTTGTAATTTTCGCTCAAACAAAACGTTGGTCGAATGGTCCAACCGCTTGTACTCTCAAATTTTTCCCGTGTATGATGATGTTGAATCCGGCGCTGTTTCGTTTCATCCCGCCACCCCCACACAGGCTTTAGAGCATCAAGAACAGGCCGTGTACGCCTTTCAGCATGAGCATGCTGATGACGAAGCCGAAGCGATTGCTCGTTTATGCAAACAATTACTTCACGACCACCCCGATGAAACCGTTGCTATCTTGGTGCGTTCACGACAGCAACTAGCCCTTATCACACGCGCACTTGAGGCATACCAAGTTGCTTACCAAGGCCTCGACACTGACTTGACCATCACACGCCCCCATGTTCAAGATGTTTGGTCATTAACCCAAGCGTTGCTGATGCCTGCTAATCGTTTGGCGTGGCTTTCGGTACTCCGTAGCCCTTGGTGCGGTTTAACCTTAACCGACATCCACTGTATCGCGACCTATGACGTAAAACAGCCGATTATTTCAGCTTTATCGCAAAGCGCGTGCATACAAAACTTAAGTACCTCTGGGCAAGTACGTGTCAAGTATATTGTGAGCATTTTGCAACATGCCATGGACACGCGCCATCAATCCCCCCTGGCTACATGGCTCATGAACACCCTCACAGCTTTGCATCTTGAAGCCATTTTAACACCTGAAGAAGAGCAGGATTTAGAGCAATTTTGGGAAAAACTCGCGCGCTTTGAACAAGACGGTCAAATCATCGATCGTAGGCTGTTTAAACAAGAACTCAGCAAACTTTATACCAAGCAACTTGGCACCGCGCGCCTTCAAATCATGACCATTCATAAAGCCAAAGGCCTCGAATTTGATTCGGTTATTTTACCAGGACTCGGTAAACGCGCCCCAAGCCCCGACAAACCATTACTACGCTGGTTAACCCTGCCAAGTCACGTATCAACTGATGAATTGATTTTGATTTCGCCCCTACAAGCGGCACACAACGAACGTTGTCCATTATACGACTACCTTGGCCAGTTGGATGCAGAAAAATCAGCTTATGAACAACAACGCTTATTATACGTGGCAACAACACGCGCTAAAATACGTCTTTATTTATTTGACTGCACCACGTCCGTCACAAAAAATACATTTCGCGCAAGCCTCAGAACACAAGACTTTCTATCCATCCCCAGTGAGCCCGTACCTGAACACGCGATGCTCGATGATCCTGCGCGCCACTATCTTCCTGATACATTTTATTCCGCATCCACATCACCCATTCCACCTGAAGCGCTTGAGCTCAACACAGCACTACCTGAACTCACGCCTGCACGTGCACTTGGAACCATAGCCCACCAAGTATTGGAATGGATTTGTACTTATCATCCCAAAACCCTTCATGAGGTGCCATGGAATATCGCGACGCATGCTTTACATGCTTTAGGTTTGTCCGAACCCGCGTTAAATGCACTCACAACGCAACTCAAAACACTGATATCCAACATGTTTCATGATAAACAAGGCGCGTGGATTCTCAAAAAACATCAAGATGAACACAACGAATATGCCTTATTAGTCCATGAAAACAATCGTGTGAGTACCTGTATTATTGATCGCTTATTTATTGAAAACGGTCTATGCTGGATTATTGATTTTAAAACAGGCCAAGACGAAACCGAACAGCAACAAGCCCATCAAAAGCAACTGAACACCTATGCGTATCACATGCACGATCATCTAAAACTACCCATACGATGCGGTATTTATTATTTATCACACAACCGATGGGTTGAATGGGCATGGGAATCCACACGAAGATACGTTATGATCGATGCATCTTCATCCATCACTGAGTAATTTTCATGAACACACCACCACGCCAAGCCCACCAAACACAATTACCGGGTCAAAGCTTACGCGGAGTCAAAAATATTATTGCGATTGCCTCAGGTAAAGGCGGTGTAGGCAAATCAACCGTCACGGTCAACCTTGCGGTCGCTTTGGCAAAAGCGGGTGCACGCGTCGGTATTCTTGATGCCGATATCTATGGCCCTAGCATTCCGGTCATGCTAGGCCAAGCCACACCCGTGCAGCTCAACCAAGAGTCCCGTTACATGCCTGTCCAAGCGCACGGCATACAAGCCATATCCATGGGCTATTTAACTCAAAATCGCGAGGCCCCACTGATGTGGCGGGGGCCTATGCTGGCTAAATCCCTGATTCAAATGCTGGATATCACGGCGTGGGATAATTTAGATTACTTACTGATTGATTTACCACCTGGAACAGGCGATATTCAACTCAGTCTCGTTCAAAAAATCCCTCTGACTGCCGGTATTATTGTAACAACACCACAAACCGTTGCCACAGAAGACGCAAAAAAAGCTTTACTCATGTTTGAGCACACCAACATTCATGTTTTAGGCTTGATTGAAAACATGGCCCAGCATATTTGCACGAACTGCGGTCACCATAGCACGCTTTTTGGAACAGGCGGCGCCGAGGCGCTTTGTACGAAGCACCACACAACGTTACTTGGCCAACTACCCTTGCACGCAGACATTCGTGAAGATAGCGACAACGGAACACCTTCTGCATTACAACATAACACCGAGCTTTCACAGGTGTTTAAGACGCTAGCCGAAAAAGTCGAAACCGCGCTTCGTAAACGCCCGTTAAATTATGCGGGTAAATTTCCCCCCATTGTCACCGAGTAAATTAAACGCCGGTTTAAGCAAATCACTTATTTTAAAATATATTTATACGATTTTTATGCTATAAATATCAATAAGGATTTCTTAAATTGGCTGCATCATGAAAAAATACGTTATCACATTTATTTTTTTTACATGTTTTAACCAATCTATTTTTGCGCAAGATGCTCCTTTGCGTGTAGCTATTCCGGCGTTTGCACCACCGTTTGTCATGCAAGACAGTCTTAACCAATATTATGGTTTCGACATCGCCACCATGGAGTCTATTTGTCGCACACTCAAACGCCGCTGCAAATACCTTCCGATGAATGCTGATGACTTAATACCCGCATTGGCAACACAACAAGCGGATGTTGCGATAGGAGGGATTGTTTATATTTTTCCACATAATCGGCCTGCGCGATTTTCTACCCCATACATGATCAGTAAAGCCCAATTTATAACAACGGATAAAGCCATATTCACCACCCCTTTCACACTTAAGCAATTAAGCGAAAAACGAATGGGCGTACTCAAAGAAAGTCCTTTTGAGGCAGTTGTGAGTAAAATAAGAACGAACAAGCCACGTATCATCACATTTGAACGTGACAATGACATGATTGAAGCGTTACGTGCTAACACCATCGATATCGCTTTATTAAGTGAGCTCGAGGCTAATTACTGGCAAATCCATTCTAACAACCTGCTTAAAAACATCGGACAACCCTTCCCTATCGGTCTAGGGTTTTCTATTGCCACTGCTCCAGGCAATCCACTGCTCCTACGTCAACTCAATCATGCCATAATTCAGTATCAAGAAAGTAAAGACTATATCCGCAATTACAAACTCTATATTCCAGAAAGCTTTTAAAGAAGCCTGTATTACTGCATAATCGCTCGACAAAGCAAGGCATTAGACGATATAATTCGCACTTTTTTTATACTCTCATAAATATAGGTGCGTTCATGAACCATCGTGTAGGTTTTGTCAGCTTAGGATGTCCCAAAGCATTGGTCGATTCTGAACGTATTATTACCCAACTCCGTGCCCAGGGTTACGAACTGGTTTCTACTTACGATAATGCAGGCGTTGTTGTGATTAACACCTGTGGATTTATTGACTCCGCCGTCAAAGAATCGATGGACGCTATTCGTGAAGCCATGGCTGAAAATGGCCGTGTGATTGTCACCGGCTGCCTAGGAGCCAAAGCCGATCTGATTCGAGAAGCGTGTCCTGATGTTTTACACATCAGTGGGCCTCACGCTTACGAAGAGGTTGTGCGTGCCGTTCATCGACATCTACCCCCACCGATTGATCCTTTCACACAGCTCGTGCCACCACAAGGCATTAAACTCACGCCACGTCATTACGCTTATCTTAAAATTTCTGAAGGCTGTAATCATAAATGTACGTTTTGTATTATTCCAAGCATGCGTGGCAAACTGCAAAGCTATCCCATGCAAAATGTTTTACAAGACGCGCTTCGACTCAAAGAAGCGGGTGTACGTGAATTACTCGTGATAGCACAAGACACCAGCGCCTACGGTCTTGATACGCGTTATCAACAAATCACCTGGCAAAATAAACTACGCGAAACACGCTTTTATGATTTATGCGAGGCTTTAAGCGAACTCGGCATTTGGGTGCGCCTGCATTACGTCTACCCTTATCCTCATGTGGACCATGTGATTCCACTGATGCGTGATGGTAATCTTCTGCCTTATTTAGATATCCCCCTGCAACATGCAAGCCCTCGTTTACTCAAGGCCATGCGACGCCCAGCCAACGCTGAGAACACGCTTGAGCGCATTGCTAAATGGCGTTCAATTTGTCCTGATATCACGATACGCTCGACGTTTATTGTTGGCTTTCCTGGGGAAACAGAAGAAGAGTTCGAAAGCTTATTAGATTTTTTAGAAGACGCACAACTCGACCGCGTTGGCTGCTTTCAATACTCGCCCGTAACCGGTGCACGTGCCAACGAACTCGCCGATCCGATTCCTGATGCTATCAAAGCGGAGCGTTACGATCGCTTCATGCGACTTCAGGCCGACATCAGTCGTGACAAATTGCGTCTCAAAATTGGGACGACTCAAAAAGTTCTGATTGATACCATCGACGACGATCGCGTGATTGCTCGTAGTACCGCCGACGCCCCTGAAATCGACGGCTTGGTGTATCTTCCACACAACAACACACTCAAAATCGGTGAATTTGCTCAAGCTTTTATCACGGACAGCGATGATTATGATTTATATGGAGAAACAAAATAAATCATAATAGTGTATAATAAGGCATAGTAACTTTTTTTGGGAATTTTATTATGCGTGATACTCAGGAAATCATTGAGGAATTAAACAAATTAGCTAATGATGGTGTTCGTCAGGAATATTTGATAAACACTGACGGATGTGCAAATGCCCCTACTAGAATTCGTTATATAGCAGAAAAACGCCCTCAAGATATACCGCAAATATTACAAACGCTCAAAACACCAGAAGCACGTTCATACGTTATGGCATCTGCATTAAATATCCTAAAAGAAGAACATGCACCTGCTGTTTTAAAACTTTTAACAGCACAAGACCGGTTAACATACATACGGGATGAAGAATCTGGCGCCACAGAATACGGCGACATCACCAAACCTGAGTTTAAATGCATCAATTATATTATTTATTGCGATCTTTATCTCGAGCACCTGCAGGAGAGCAAAAAATTACACCCTACCTATTCGCTTGAGTTAACCAATCAAAAAATACAGGTGATTAAAGATGCTCGTGCTATTTTAACAGAAAATCCGGAGTCAGAAGATACACTGCAAAAATTTTATGACCACTTACAAAAGAAAGAAAATAACGAGCTTTTAGCAAAACGCCGAGACACGAGGCTCACGTCATTTCTTAAATCAGTAGGGCTTGAGTTCCTCGTTAACCTCGCGTACAACTCATTTTTTGTAAAAACCGATGGAAAAAAATTAATAGAAAAAATAACAGCGATCGATCAGCAGCCTACATCTAAGCCCTAATAAAAAAACCTATACGGGTGCTGATTTATCATCTTCAAACTCGCGCCACAGCGTAATAAACAGCACCATGATGATAGGCCCAACAAATAAGCCTAACAAACCTAAGGTTTCGACGCCGCCTAAGATACCAAATAAGACCGCTAAAAAAGGTAGTTTGATCGCCCCACCGATGAGTACCGGCTTAACAAAATGATCGGCGGTGAACATCACAACCGTACCCCAAACAATGACAATCACGGCTCCAAGTACACTTCCATGGGCCCAAAGAATCCCTGAAACAACGGCAAACACCAGGGGTACTAAAAACGGAATCATGGCGGATGCACCGGTTAAAAAACCAAGCAAGGTTGGACCAGGAGCCCCAACCCAGGCATAACAAAACCCCATCAGAATACCTACACCAATACCAACCAAAATCGTACCATTCACCGTTCCACGAAGCGCTTTAGGCAATTTATTCGCGTAATGATACCAACGACGACCGAGACAATTACCGCCCACTTGATTGATGGTTTTGATGATGCTCTCACCATCCCGAAAAAAGAAGAAAAGAATCAGCAAAGTAAAACCAATTTGAAATCCACGATGCGCGACATTTAAGCCAATGCGCCGAATATAATGACTTGCCGGCGTCAACGACCCATGAAGATTGGAAATAAGATGCTTAATGTGACCGGGTGCACTGAAATTTTTATCCCAATAATTGACAATATCTTTTCCAAAAAAGGGAATGTTTTGAAGAAAGCCAGGTACTTCGCCACCATGACGATTGAGTATTTGTAAGTAATTTAAAAACACCTGGAGTTCTTTGACTAAGACGCTGATAAGCCAACTTAAGGGAATCACAAAAAAAAGTGCGAGCACGGTTGTGAACAAAAACGCTGAGACATTATGATACTTGCCAAAAAAGCGCTGCCACCGCAAATACATAGGATACGTGGCAATCGTGATAATCCCCGCCCAAACCAACGAAGGAATAAAGCGATGAATAATAAATAACGTCAAAATGAGCAAGCTTACGCTTAAGGTAATACTCATCAGTTCTTTATGATTTTGATTCATCAGCCCGCCCCGACAGGAAATAAATGACTGATGATTTCCAAAATAAAACACGCAGGAATTGCTGCCAAAACATCATCGATCATAATACCGAGCCCACCACTCACGTGCTTATCAACCCAACGAATGGGATAGGGCTTCCAAATATCAAAAATACGGAACAAAATAAAACCGGCAACAACCCAAATCAAATGCACCGGAACCAAGAACATGGTGAGTAAAAATCCAACGATTTCATCCCAAACGATTCCAGCGTGATCATGTACGCCTAAGTCCCGCGAAACCTTGCCGCAAATCCAAATACCAAGAGCAAACGCTACAAGCGTCATCACCAAATAAATTTGAGGCGGCAGTAAAGCCAAAAGAAAATACAACGGTAATGCTGCAACTGTGCCGAACGTGCCTGGCGCAAAGGGAGCAAGTCCGCTCCCAAAACCAAAGGCTAAAAAATACGTTGGATCTTGCCAAACTTTTTTTAACGACAGTTGCAGCATACGAACTCCTGTATCGCTTCAGTCAAAAGGTTAAGACAGCTTTGCATCAATCTCAACTGCACGTACCTGTTTTGCAACTTGATTGAGCACACCGTTAACATAACGATGGCCATCTTGAGCCCCAAATGTTTTTGCCAACGTAACCGCTTCATCTAAAACAACCCGATAAGGAATCTCGAGAGTGTCTAATAACTCAAACGTACCCAGGCGCAAAATCGTTAATTCAATCGGATTAATGCTTTCAATTTTTCGATCTAAAAAAGGTTCAAACGCCTGGTCTAACCGAGCAAGATCGTTTGAAACACCATAAAATACTCGACAAAAATAATCTAAATCCACGTTATCAGACACGTGTATTGCTCGGAATTGTGCTTCTATCGCAGCAAGATCATCACCCGAGATGTGTCGCTGATAAAGTGCTTGTACCACAAGCTTTCGTGCTCGACGCTTACCTTTAATGCTTTGTTTATCACCTGTCACTTCAAGCCCCTAAATCATCACTCATTTTTTCAATGGCTTGACGAAAATCACTTACATCCTTAAATCGTTTATAAACCGACGCAAAACGGACGTAAGCAACATGATCGAGCCTATATAAATGCTCCATCACCCAATCCCCCACCCGGCGTGAGTCAATTTCACGCTCACCTTGATGCCGGATATTTTTCAAAATAGCAACAATGGCATCTTCGAGTGCATCAGCACTCACCGGGCGTTTTTCTAGGGCACGTAACATCCCTGCTCGTAAATTTTTAACACAAAACGCTTCGCGTCGACCATCTCGTTTAACCACCAGCGGCATCACGAGTTCTGCCGATTCAAAGGTTGTAAACCGTTCTTGGCATGTCATGCATTGGCGGCGTCGGCGTACTTGCTCTCCCGCTGCAACCAAACGTGAATCAATCACCTTCGTTTCTTCTGCCTGACAAAAAGGACAATACATTTTAAATACCACCTACACTTCTAACGATAAACAGGAAATTCCCGGCATAATGTCAGCACACGTTCACGTGTTTGCGTAATGGTTTCTTCATCATGAACATCATCTAAAATATCTGCCATCCAATGCGTTAATTTTTCAACTTCGGCTTCACCAAACCCTCGTGTTGTCACAGCTGGCGTACCTAAACGCAGTCCACTGGTCACAAAGGGCGAACGCTTATCATTCGGTACAGAGTTTTTATTCACGGTTAAATGTGCACGCCCCAGGGCCTCTTCAGCTTCTTTACCTGTGATGGATTTGTCCATCAAATTCACCATCACTAAATGATTATTGGTGCCTCCTGAGAGTATGGGGTACCCTCGCTCTTGCAGCACACGGGCCATCACTTTAGCGTTTCGTAAGACTTGAACTTGATAATCTTTGAACGAAGGCTGCAAGGCTTCTTCAAAAGCAACGGCTTTTGCAGCAATCACATGCATCAACGGACCACCTTGTGTACCAGGAAAAACCGCTGATTTAATTTTTTTCTCGATGGCTTCGTTCGCTTTACCTAAAATAATACCACCGCGAGGCCCGCGCAATGTTTTATGCGTGGTACTGGTCACCACATCAGCATAAGGCACCGGAGATGGGTATAAATCCGCGGCAACTAAGCCTGCTACATGCGCCATATCAGCCAATAAATAAGCGCCCACTTTATCGGCTAATTCTCGAAAACGCGCCCAATCCACCACTTGTGAATAGGCAGAAAATCCAGCAATAATCAGTTTGGGTTGATAATCCAACACTTGCTTTTCAAGTGCTGCATAATCAATCAAGCCTGTTTGTTCATCGACACCGTACGAGGCCACTTCATAGAGTTTTCCTGAAAAATTAACCGGTGAACCATGCGTTAAATGACCACCATGCGGTAGCGCCATGCCCAAAATTTTATCGCCTGGGTTCAGCAAAGCCATCATAACGGCTGCATTGGCCTGTGAACCTGAATGAGGTTGCACGTTCACAAAATCGGCAGAAAATAATTTTTTGGCGCGTTCAATGGCCAGTTCTTCGATGCGATCCACATGCTCACACCCGCCGTAATATCGCTTACCAGGATAACCTTCCGCATATTTATTCGTGAGTTGCGACCCTTGTGCTTCGAGCACCCGAGGTGTTACATAATTTTCAGAGGCAATCAATTCAATATGA
>Ga0100378_1000184_pt1 | contig 69988 bp, 74 predicted proteins | sample CryGeymeta201502_FD_81535 | JGI IMG/M metagenome (GOLD analysis project Ga0100378, IMG submission 81535) | Groundwater microbial communities from Crystal Geyser aquifers in Utah, USA - Crystal Geyser metaG 2015-02 | ecosystem: Environmental > Aquatic > Deep subsurface > Groundwater | place: USA... | reverse complement strand
TGGAACTCGCTGAACAAAGAAAAGTTCTCGGCGATACTGCACACGTTGGAAGAACATACCTCGACGCAGGGAGACTCGCAAGCACTCTCGGAGAAACAAATCAAGCAATCGCATATCTCTCAACTGCTATTGAAGAATTGGAAAACACCGGATACACCAACGCACTTATACAAGCATATGAGGCCTTTGCAAAGCTCAGACAACAAAATGGTGAAGATAGGAGAGCCAAACAATTATTTTGGAAAGGAGTGGGAGTGGGTGAGCGCATGAAACACCTGTTGCAAGAAGACCTAGAGCGAATGCAAAAAGAAAAAGAACACGCACTCAAGATTCCTGCCACATGCCTTGTTGAATTAGTCGAAGATACCTTTTTGGTAGAAAACATAACACAAGATACAGACTTCCCACAATTTATGGGGATTGTGGTGGATCAAGAAAAAACAAAAAATGCTGAAGGCACAATAAGAAAAAAACTCGAAAACATAATCAACACAATCCTTCACGCAAGAAATCAAGATGTTGCGACAGAGCATCCGATTTCAGTATCTGCTCGCTCCGCGCAAGTATTTATACGAGAAAAAGGGCCAGAAAAAACATACTTTTCCTACAAAGCCAGCTTTCGTAATCCACAAGAAGGCATAGAGGCAATAGTGCGTGGAGGGCTTGACAAAACCCCAAAAGATGGGTATGCTGTCTTATCTTGGCAAGACCTCCTTACCTATAGAGATCATTTTGATGAACGGACACAAATTCTCATAGATAAGGAACAAGAACGACGAACAAGCAATTCATAACCTCGTTACAAACAAACAACGCCTCTTGCTAACGATCTTAGTAAGGGGCGTTGTGCATAGTATCTGTGTTTGGGTGTTTACCCGGACGGGATAGCAGATAGTATGCCAATGGCCGCCACAACGTGTCTAACCTCCATGGGGGAGAGAAGACGGAATAGCGATGTGGCAATTCCAACAATCTCATTTGCAGTAAATAGGCTGCAACGGAGAACAAAGATGTCAAGCAAAAAGTTCGAAGACATCCAGGCTTTCTTGGCCTGGATGAACCTCTCCAATGGCGAAACCCTCACGTTCCCCCTGGCGACCGCCAAGGGCTGGAGCGTGGTCGTCGGCGGCGAGAACGGGGCGAAGATCGTGTCGGGCTTCTATGAAGTCCGGTCGCTTCCTCCTTACGGTGCGCCCAAGATCTTCGGCATTCGCTATCCCTTCGGGGAAAGCGAGTGCTCCGGCGTCATCGAGTTCGGGTTCGTCGACGGCAAGGCGGCGGTCACCAACCGCCGTCGTGTCACCGAGCACGACAGCCTCGCCGAAAACCAGAGCCTTCTCATCGTCATTCAGGCTCAACCCGATAGGGTTGACGAGCCTGTGGCCGTGGTCATCAACAACAACGATGAGGGCCATCTCAAGGCCATGACGAGCGAGGCCTGGCTCGAGCTCTTCGACGGCGTCCGTGACGCCCTCGAGTTGCTCGCCGTCCGCGAGCTCAAGAAGGCGTTCGCCACCGCCGCCTGATCATCCCCATCGTTCCTTTCTTCACTCGAGCCGCTACGTTTCCACCTTTGGAAACGTAGCGGCTCGAGTACAAACAAAAATAGCCGAATACCTCGGCTATTTTTGTTTATAGTATTTTTTGTTATGCTAAAGCTATCTTTTTTATTACATAGCATATATGAACTATTCACCCGAAAGTAGACAACCAACACAAGAAACCGAAGCTGACTACGATTTTGACCTTGCCGTAGAAAAAATAGACGGCTTGATGTCATCATCAGGAGATAATGCCAAAGCAATGGGATTAATCGCCGAAGTATACAACCATGCCCCAGATGAAATTCTAAAAACACCAGCAAGAGAAGTGTATCGAAATCTAAAAGCCATGGGTAATTCCACTTCAAGGGGAGAAAAACAACAATATTTTGAAGAAGCGCAGGCCAATGTGGCCATGTTAAGAAATGCCGTAAAAGAACAACAAGCCAGAAATGAAGATTCACGATATAAAAACGCGGCATAACAAAAAACTATAACGGAGGGTTCCCTTCCGTTTTTTATTTGATTTTTTGCCTCTATTTAGCTACCATATCTCTATTATGAATAAACAAATCCCCCTTAAACATGTCCCAAAACCATGGGGACACGAAATTTGGTTTGGCATCCAAGACGAATACGTTGGCAAAATTTTGCATATCAAAAAAGGGCATAGATACTCCCTCCAATACCACGAACAAAAAAAAGAAACACAATACCTCCTTTCTGGAAAAGTAAAATTTTATCTTGGTCCATCAGAAGAGGCACTCGAAGAAATAATTCTCCTTCCCGGAGACAAACTCGATGTATACCCCGGAGACATTCATCGCGCTGAAGGCATGGAAGATAGCCAAATTCTTGAAGTATCTACAAACCATCTCAACGACGTCGTCAAACTCGCCGATGACTATGGTCGCGGCGGCAAAGGCAATAATCTTGACCTCGACAAAAAACTCGCCGACAAACTCGAACAACACGGTCACGGCCTCAATGGGTTAGCATAAACCCTATTGGCTCTGAACTAAGAACTATAATTGTATGGACGTATCAGTCATCACCGTCACCTGGAACTCAAGACAACTCATTGGAGAACAAATCATTTCCGTCATGAAAGGCTGTCGGCATATTTCCTGTGAGCAAATTGTTGTTGACAACAAATCACAGGACGACACTGTAGCGTTTGTTCAAAAAAACTTTCCTCACGTAAAAATGTTGCCAAATCATACCAATGCCGGATTTGCCGCAGCAAACAATAGGGGATTGAGACTCGCACATGGAGATTTTTATGTATTTTTAAATCCAGACATGCGGGTAGAACCAGGCAGTATAGACACCATTGTTGATTGGATGAAACAGCACAAAGACGTTGGTATTGTCTCCCCAAAACTCGTCGACGAAAAAGGAAATCTCAACGAAGATGCAAAACCACGCCGTTTTCCAAAAGTATGGGAACAAGTTGCACTTGTGTTAAAACTTCCACATCTCTTTCCATCAATCATGGACAGCTACCTCATGAAAGATTTTGACGCAGACAAAGAGCAAGAAGTCGACTCCGTACGTGGATCATTCATGCTCATGAGAAAAGAGCTTGTAGATAAACTCGGTTGGGCATTCGATCCACGCTACTTCATTTGGTTTGAAGATGTAGATATTTGCCGCGAAGCAAAAAAACATGGCTACAAAGTAGTGCACACCCCCATCATCACCGCGGTCGATTACGTTGGTCAAAGTTTCAAACAACGCACCAGCCTTTGGAAACAACAAAACTTCACTCGCAGTATGCTCACGTATTTTCAAAAATGGGAACCGTGGTACAAGTGGATGTGGATTGCAATGGTAAGACCAGTAGGAATTGGTATGGTAAGAATAAGAAATCTTTTAAATAAAACATACGGGAAATAGATAATTTATGTTTTCTTAACAAAAAAATAAGTATGAATTCAAACGTACAATATAGCGAAAAAAATAATGTTGCCCCTTGGATAAATTTTTTTGCTTCACAAAAATTACTCATGTTAGCAACGTCAGACGGACAAGAAGTTTGGCTATCAAACGTTTTTTATGCGTTTTATACAGATCAATGGGATATTTATTTTATTTCAGCAAAAGAAGCAAAACACAGCCAGCACATTCTTGTAAACCCACAAGTATCATTTAGCATCGCATGGTATGATTCCAGTGATTACACAAACAGAAAAGGAATCCAAGCCAAAGGACTCTGTTATATTACCCATGATCCTGACGAAATAGAAAAAGGGGTAAGATCTCACAATGAACGATTTCCTGATTTCAAAAAAAGAATAACGCCAGAGTGGATTATGCAAAGTGATAATACTTCATGTCTCTGGGTTATCAAATCAACATATATCAAATATTGGGATGACGAACTCTTTGGTCAAGATGGCATACAAGAGTTTTATTATAAACAGTAATACGGGGGTGCTTTCAACTAACGGCGTTGACCTATGAACCATAAATCAATATTAGCAGTTCATCTCGTTACCTGGAATGGAGAAAAATACATCCCATATCTTTTTGATTCCCTAAAAAAACAAACCTACAAAAATTGGAAACTTATCGTCCTCGACAACGGGTCAACAGACAACACTGTTGCGAACATCAAAAAAGAAATTAAAGAGTTTCCTGTTTCTGTTGAACTTATAGAAAATACCGAAAATCTTGGATTTGCTGGTGGGCACAATCATCTCTACAAAAAAACAACCGCAGACTATTTTTTACTCCTCAATCAAGACATGTCACTCACTCCAGAATGTTTTGCCAATATGACGGCATTCTTGGATACGCACAAAGATGCCGCCGCGATAAGCCCACGGCTTATGCGTTGGGATTTTTCTCAAGTGAAAGACAAAACAATACATAAAAGTTTTACGGATGATATAGATTCGCTTGGACTCAAAGTATTCAAAAGTAGGCGTGTCATAGAAAAATATGCTGGCGAACGGTGGTCAGTACTCAAACCAAAAATGAACATGTCATTCCGTGCTGAACGCTGGAAAGGGGAGACGGCACTAGAAGTATTTGGTGTATCAGGCGCTTTTCCACTATTACGAAAATCTGCTGTAGATGCCGTTGCTTTTTCAGATAATACTTTCCTCGATGAATCATACCACTCATACAAAGAAGATGTAGACCTTGCCTTCCGATTACGCTCTGCCAGATACAAAGCATATACCCTGCTAGACACCGTTGCCTATCATGATCGGTCAGCAGAAGGAAGAAAAGAAACAGGAGATATCTCAGCTGCCAAAAACAAGAAAAAACAATCAAGCTGGGTTAAGTACCATAGCTACAAAAACCATATTAGAACATTGTATAAAAACGAATATTGGCAAAACGTGCTGCTTGATTTTTTTGCCATAACATGGTATGAAGCAAAGAAGTTCTTCTGGTTTTTGCTATTTGACAGAGCTGTCCTCAAGGGAATTGGAGAAATCTGGCATACACGAAAAGATCTCCGACATAAAACAAAAGAAATAACAAAAAAAAGACGTATAACATGGACAGAAATAAGACACTGGTGGATATAACTATATGAAAGACATAAACATCGTTGTAGTAAACTACAAGATGCTCCAACACATAAAGACCTGTTTCGCCACACTTTTTGATGACATCAACGAGAGTGGTCTTAAAGTACAAGTAACCGTGGTAGATAATTCAGAAAATGCGGATGGTATAAAAGAATATCTCCAAGAGTCATTTCCACAAGTGCAATATATCGATGCCGGTGGAAACATCGGATTTGGGAAAGCACAAAATAAAGGGCTCAAAGCAACAGAAGCAACATATTATTTTGCCCTCAATCCAGATACAACCTTTCATGCCGGAGCAGACACCCTGAAAAAATTGTTCAATTACATGGAACAACACCCAAAGGTTGGTATGATTGGTCCAAAAGTTGTTTATCCTGATGGAGAATTACAATACTCATGTTGGCGATTTCCTACATTCCTTCAGCCAGTATATAGTCGCACCAAATTAGGGAAAAAAGGCAAAGGGAAAAAAATAGCAGATGCCTATTTCATGAAAGAGTTTGACCATAATAGTACACGTCCAGTTGACGCAATTATGGGATCAGCGATGTTTGTAAGAGGAACAGCCTACAAAGAAATAGGAGGATTTGATGATAGATTTTTTATGTATTTTGAAGATATTGATTGGTCACTACGTATGTGGGAGGCACATTGGCCGGTATATTATACTCATGATATAGTACTTACACATATTCACGGCAAAGGATCAGCAAAAGTTCCCGGAGTCATAAATGCCCTCCTCAAAAATAAACTTGCCAGAATTCATTTTAAAAGTTGGCTCCAATACATGTGGAAATGGCGAGGAAACAATAAATACTATAAAATTCGTCCATAGTCTTGTCATGCTATGAACAATGAACCCAGAAAACTATGAATTCACAACAACATCCAAAAATAGGTATTGTATACCTCCTTTACTATCACAATGAAGAATATATTGATGATGTTGTGTCATCTCTCAAAAAAATTACCTATCCAAAAGACAGAATAGAATTTATTATTGTCTCAAATCCACATCCAGAACATGGGTCATTTGTTCATTATTTGGAAAGTGCCGTAGTTCCACTCTCAGAAAAAGAAATTCCACGAGTAACTATTCTCGCACAAAAAGAAAATTTAGGATTTGCAGGTGGAAACAATGTTGGTGCTATATGGGCAATGGAACACGATTGCAAATACGTATTCTTCAATAATAACGATGGATTTTTTGCCGCTGATGCCATAGAGCCGCTCGTAGACACATTTGAAAATGATGACACCATCGGTGCCGCCCAATCTCTCATATTGCTTCACCCAGAAACAGAACTCGTGAACTGTACAGGAAACTCCTATCATTACCTTGGGTTTGGTTTTTGTGATGAATATAGATCAAACATAAAAACCCTGTCATTACCAAAAATAAAAGACATCAACTACGCAAGTGGCGCGGCCCTCATGGTTCGGTCAGACCTGATAAAAAAATATGGCATGTGGGATGACGATTTTTTTCTCTATCACGAAGATCTTGAATGGTCCCTGCGTCTCAAAATGGCAGGCTATCGCATTGTGATGGTAACTGACTCAATCTTTTATCATAAATATAAATTTAGTCGTAGCATCACCAAATTTTATTGGATGGAACGGAATCGCTATGGGGTCCTCCTCATGTTTTTTCGCTGGAAAACATTGTTGTTGCTTTTGCCAATGCTTCTCGTGATGGAACTTGGACTTATCGCGTTTGCCCTAAAAGGTGGATGGATAAAAGATCGTATAAGGGTGTATCAATATTGGAGCAAACTTGCACATTGGAAACTATGGCTCGGCAAGCGCAAAAAGATTAATGCTATTAGAAAGGTATCAGGAAAAAAAGATATCGACATTTTGCAATCAGCGGCAACGAAAATTTTGTTCCAAGATCAAGAAATGCAAAATCCATTATTGATCTATGTAGGGAATCCAATCATGAACCTTTACGCTGGAATAATCAGACATATAATTAAATGGTAACGGTGCTGTACGTATGAATGATCAAGTTAAAGTTTCAACAGGAGTCGTTATACATAATTCACAAGGAGATATATTTATGGCACGTTGTCCAAAATGGAGTAACTATTGGACAATACCTGGTGGTGGATTAGAATACGGAGAAACCATAGCAGACTGTGCAAAAAGAGAAGCAAAAGAAGAAACAGGATTAGATATTACAGATATTCATTTTGATAAAACCGTGGAAGCTATTTTTCCAGAAAAATGTAAAGAAAAAAAACATTTTATATTCCTCAACATTTTTGCACGAGTGATTGATGATACACAGCCAGTAACACTTAATGATGAATTTGAAGAGTATGAGTGGCTCACACCAGAAGAAGCTATAAAAAGAGTTGGAAATGAATTTACCACAAACCTAATTACAGATTTTGTAAAATGGTATGAAAAAAATTAGAAAAGCAATCCTGACCGGTGGGGGACGAGGAACCAGATTGCATCCAGTCACCACAACAATCAACAAACATTTACTCCCGCTTGCTAACAAACCAATGATTTTTCATGCAATCGAAAAAGTCGTAGAAGCTGGCGTTACCCATATTTATATCAATACCAACCCAGGTGAGATAGAACTCCAAAAACACATCGGTGATGGAGGACATTGGGGAGTCAATATTACCTTCTTCGAGCAAACTGGCGGACCACAAGGAATTGCTCACGTAGTAAAACAAGCTGAAAAATTTATAGGCAAAGAACCATTTATCTTTTATCTCTCAGATAACATTTTATTGGGAAGTGTTAAAAACATGGTAGAAGATTTCGAACAAAGCGATGTTGATTGTATGCTCGCGCTTTCAGAAGTACCAGACCCAGAGCGGTTTGGTGTGCCCATATTTCATGAAGATGGAAAAACGCTCATGGATGTATGGGAAAAACCGCACAATCCACCAAATAATTTCGCCGTAACAGGCATTTATATTTATGGGCCAAATATATTTTTTGGCGCATTTGATAACATAGAAAAGAGTGCTCGTGGTGAATATGAAATTTCTAGTATTCACTCTCACTTTATCAAAACCGGAAAAAAAGTCGGCTACAAAGAAATTACCGGATGGTGGAAAGACACAGGAAAACCAGAAGATCTTCTTATTGCCAACAGACTCCTTTTAGAGCATATTCATGAAAATGACTTCCTTCGACATAAGCATGTAGAAAATATCGCTAATATTGAAGGAAAAGTACACATTGGTCGCGGAACACAAATTGGAGAAAACGTTACCATTAAAGGCCCCGTGATTATTGGAGAAAACTGTGTTTTGGAAAATTGTACCATTCTGCCTCATACAACCATCGGTTCTGGCTGTGAGATAAAACATGCGACAATTAAACACAGTATTATTCTCGATAATGCAACAATTAGTTGTCATCTTACCATCGATAACAGTATCATAGGGAAGTCAGCACAACTGATTGAAAAACAACCTCCTCAAGAAAAACAAGCACATCGTATGATCCTCGGGGACAAAACAGTCATTGAATTATAAAGAAAAAAGTTCAAGAAGTTGAGATTTCATAGAAATAAAAAACAGCATATTATGCTGTTTTTTATTTAGCTATAAACGAATTATTAATACTCAAGGACAAACAAATCTCGTTTTTCCGCAATAGTTCCTAAAATAAATATTCTTTTTCCCAGTATATCAACTGCAATATGTTCAATATCAGCATTCTCAAACAAGGTATCTCGAACTTGGTATCCAGGGTTATATACTTCAAGTTTATCTCCTTTGTGAAGCAGTAACTGCCCATGTTCATCAAGCGGGTGAACAGAATGTAGTGGTTCTCCCGTTCGTTCAATAAGCGCAAAAGTTCCATCAGCAAAGATACTCCACAATTCCGTTTCAGACCACAAAAGCCATTCGTTTGTTTGTCTATTATACATGGATTGCATATTAGCAAATGTTTGAATAGAATGATCATCAGAAAGAGAAAACAAAAGAATGCCAGTAGGTGTTTGCAAAAGTATTCGATGATCATTTACATCAAGAAAAGAAGTGACGGTAAATTCTTGAGGAAGTTCCATCGAAACCAGCAACTGTCCCTGTTGATCAAATTGTTCGATTCTATTAGAAATAGCATTGTACTCCCACAGTTGTTCTCCTGCATCAAGGTACCATATAGAAGATGTTGGGGTATATGGCAATCGAGTAAGTTCTTTTGTCGGTTGCATAGAAAATAATGACCCATCAAGAGCAACCACCAGCCCATAACGGTCGTGCCATTGGGCAGGAGAAGAAAGTGGCCCATCAATAGAAACTCGTTGTTCATTATTATCGAATACAAAAAGTCTTCCACCCAAATCAGTCATATCAACAAGAAACAAATCAGCTCGTTGTGACCATGAAATATGTGGTGCAGAAGCAAACGATTGGCGCAATAAGAGTGACGGTTGTGGAGGATCTTCTTTGAGAGAAAGTCGGTATAATTCATAAATGCCATCATCCTCAGTAGAAAAAAGAAGGGAATCATTAAAAACACCAGGATAAAGAGCCGTAATAGAAAAATAGGCATCAGTCAAAAATGGGTAAGGAAGACTATCTTTAAATAAACTAATATTACGAATAAACGTCGTTTTATTACTATCAACGATAATAGTTTTTTCCCAATCCCGGTAACCATCACGAGACACCCGAAGGAGGTAATTTCCCGGAGCACGATTGGTTAATCGTAAAGGAATAGTCTTTTTTATGGGGACATTATTGATAAATACAGAGGCGTCTTTTGGCTGGACATCAACACTAATAACTCCTGTTTGTCGTATTGCATGATTAACAAAATCATAGCGATAGCCAGCAGTATATAAGATAGTAAGGGGTGCCGCAACCAAAAAAAGCATAACCCAAAATGCCATGATTGCAATACGATATGGGCGAGTGATAATTATTTTTGGGTAAGACATAAATTGTGCATAATATAGCCAAATTGTGAAAATTGCGCTTTTTGTGAATTCACGTTATAATCATACCGTATCAACCAACCAAAATCAATGACCTATGAGTTATTACGTTGTTAAAGGAGGGAAATCCCTCTCTGGAAGTATTGAAACTGTTTCAGGGAAAAATGCCACCATTGCCCTTCTTTTTGCTTCATTGTTATTAAAAGGAAAAACAACGCTTCATGATATGACACGAGTACAAGAAGTACATCGTGTACTTGAATTACTCGAAAGTATAGGCGTGAGTTTTATCTGGAAAGACGAAACAACTCTTGAACTTGATACCAGCAAAAAACTTTCTCTCGACACCATAGATAAAAAGGCCTGTGCTTCAGGAAGAATTTCATTATTGCTCATGGGAGCCCTCGCCAAACGAGAAAAAGCATTCAAATTGTATCGAACAAGTGGCTGTGATCTTGGAAAAAGAACCGTTAACCCACACATCTTTGGCATGCAAAAATTTGGTATCGAAGTAGAAAAAAAAGCAACCTACTACAATATAAAAAATACTATTGTAAAGGGAGCAAATATTGTCATGTATGAATCAGGAGATACCACCACAGAAAATATCATCATGGCGGCAGTACTTGCAAAAGGAGATACCACCATCAAATTTGCTTCAGCAAATTACATGGTACAAGACCTTTGCCATTTTCTTAAAAAAGCAGGAGCAAATATTAGCGGTATTGGTACAACAACACTGCACATATCAGGAGTAAAAAAACTCAAAGATACCGTATCATACAGTGTCGCACCAGATCCTATTGATGCCATGGCATGGATTGCGCTCGCTATTACCACAAAATCTCCACTCACCATAAAAAATTGTCCACTTGAGTTTCTTGAATTAGAATTAGAAAAACTCGCAGTCATGGGACAAGAGTTTAACATAAAAAATAAGCATTCAAATAAAGAAGGATACCTTACCGTCTGTGATATTCAGATTATTCCATCAAAACTCACGGCACTTCCAGACAAAATTTATGGAAGACCATTCCCTGGATTAAATATTGACAACCTCCCATTTTTTGCCCCAATTGCCACTCAGGCAGAAGGAAAAACACTCATCCACGATTGGCCATACGAGAATAGAGCACTCTATAATTTAGAATTTCAAAAACTTGGTGCCAATGTTATTTTACTTGATCCACATAGAGTTATTATTGAAGGACCAACACCACTCAAAGCAAACGAAGTTATCGCCCCGTACGCCATACGACCCGCTATGTCCATTCTTATTGCAATGATTGCCGCAAAAGGAACCTCAATATTAAGAAATATTTATCCAATTGAACGAGCGTACGATAATCTTATCGAGCGTCTCCAGTCAATAGGCGTAGATATTATAAAAGAAGAAAAAATTTAATACTGTATACCATGAACACACATAAAAAATATAATAAACTGTATACCTTCGTCGGGGTGGTAAGTGCGCTTGTCGTATTTGGTGCAGGAATTTTTGTGGGCACTATTATTGAAGTAAGAAAATCAGTCCTTGATGGAGATGGAGAAGTACAAATTTCAAAAGTTCTCGATTTGTATAGTAAAACCAGATCAGACGAAGTAAGCTTTAATCAGTTTTGGAACATCTGGGATAAAATCAAAACAAAACACGTCAGTAACAAAGAGATTTCTGATGTTGACTTGTTTTATGGGGCTATGGAAGGACTTGTTAAAGGATTAGATGATCCATACTCTGTTTATTTCCCCCCAAAAGAAGCACAAGAATTTGCCAAAGATCTCGCTGGAGAATTTGAAGGAATTGGTGCAGAAATCGGTATCCGTGATGAGCGGCTTACGGTTATTGCGCCATTACCAGAATCTCCTGCAGAAAAATCTGGACTCAAGACAGGAGATAAAATTCTTGCAATCGATGGAGAAGATACGTTTGGTATCACTGTTGAGTCAGCTGTACAAAAAATTCGAGGAAAAAGAGGAACAACAGTTACACTCACCATGAGCAGCAATGGATTAAATACCGCACGAGATGTCGATATTACAAGAGACACCATCAATGTTCCTACCGTTCGATTAGAAACAGTCGGAGATAACATTGCCCACTTGCGGGTGAGTTACTTTAATGGAGAAACAGGAAAAGAATTCGACAAAGCCGTCAAAGAAATTATCAAACAAAACCCCAAAGGAATTATTCTTGATATGAGAAGCAATCCAGGTGGATTTCTTGATACCTCTATAGATGTTGCCAGTGAATGGATAAAAGAAGGAGTGATTGTTTCTGAAAAATTTACAAATGGCAAAGTACAACATCATGACACCACAGGATTACACCGACTCGCTGGATACAAGACGATTGTCCTCGTTGATGGAGGAACTGCCTCCGGTTCAGAAATTGTTGCTGGTGCATTGCAAGATTATGAACAGGCAACACTGGTAGGACAAAAAACATATGGAAAAGGATCTGTACAAGATTTTGAACCATTTTCTGATGGCTCTGCCCTCAAACTTACTATTGCCAAATGGTTTACCCCAAAGGATAGGGGAATTGATGGTGAAGGAATTGCTCCTGATATCGAATTAGAAGAACAATTTAGCGTAAACGAAGATCTTCCAGAAGGAGATGAAAATAGAATCACCGATCTTGGTTTAGAAAAAGCGTTAGAGTTATTAAATACAAAATAATACTATGTTTAAAGGAGTAGTAATAGAAGGAGATGGCATCGGTCGTCAAATGGGGTTTCCCACCGCAAATCTCAACATTGTTGCAGATAAAACTCAACTCAAAGATGGTATCTATGCCGTACATGCTATGCTTGACAATATTCAGTACAATGCGGCAGCATACATTCATAGAGCACGACAGAAGGTAGAAATATACCTCATTGGATATACAGGATCAGATTTTTACGGAAAAGAAATCACGGTTGATCCGGTACAAAAAGTAAGTGAAGTTATTGCCATCACCGATGTAGAAGAACTCAAACAAAAAATAGCCGACGACGTTGAACTCGTCAAAGACATCTTAACCTAAACAGAGTATGTTTACTGGCATCATTACCGCACAAGGAAAAATTATCACGCATGAGAAGACAACTCCGCAAAAGATAACCGTACAAGCAGAAAATTTTTTTGATTCAGCAAAAATTGGCGATAGTATTGCTATTGATGGTGTCTGTTTGACCATTGTAGAAAAAAAGGCAGATACTGCTGTATTTGAAGTGGCTGATGAAACATTGCGACTTACCACACTAGGGAATATACACGTAGGCTCACAAGTAAATCTCGAAAAGCCGATGACAATAGGGGACACCCTCGATGGGCATATTGTCCAGGGACATGTAGACGGTATGGCTAAAGTTGTCGCTGTTGACGATCAAGGAGCAGACCTCGTTATCACCATCTCGTTGCCAGAAGAACTCAACACGCATATTGTGCATAAAGGATCAATCACCATAAATGGCACTAGCCTTACTGTTACCAAAAAAGAAGGAAACAACGTCTCCGTCATGTTAATCCCTCATACAAGAGAAGTTACCAACCTTGGCGCATTACAAACCGGAGCTGCGGTAAATATTGAAGTTGATGTTATTAGTAAATACGTTGCTTCACATCTTGCGCATTTAACACAATCATAAGTATATGGCTAAAGGCATTACCCTCCCAAAACAACAGGGAGTAGGAAAACGCATTGGTATTGTTTCTACCCTGTGGAATAAAGAAGTTGTGGATCAGCTGGTCAATGAATGCAAACAAGCACTGCTTGATTCAGAAGTGGCAAACCAGGATATTATTCTATATGAAGTCCCTGGGGCTTATGAACTACCACGTGGTGCAAAACAATTGATGGAAAAAGAACACGTAGATGCCGTTGTATGTATTGGTGTACTCGTAAAAGGACAAACCATGCATTTTGAATACATTTCTGAAGCTGTGACCCAAGGAATTATGACATTGAACCTTACCACAGATATCCCTGTAACCTATGGCGTACTCAACTGCCTCAGCGAAGATCAAGTCCTCTCAAGGAAAAACCATGCATACGAATGGGGACTATCAGCAATTCACATGAGCAATCTTTAATTCAGAATAATTTTTATACTTGTAATCCTATGATAGAACTTTACCAAATGGAACACTGCCCATTTTGTGCCAAAGTACGGCAAAAAATGGAAGAACTTGATCTCGACTATATTTGTCGTAACATGCCAAAAGGAAGTCCAAAGAGAAAACTCCTCGTTGCGCTCGGTGGCAAGGAACAAGTTCCATACCTTGTCGATACCACAAATCCAAAAAATCCTGTCATGATGTACGAAAGTGACGATATCAATGACTATTTAGAAAAAACATACAGCTAACAAAAAACGGTGCTATCAGCACCGTTTTTTTAAATGTGTAGTTTTAAATTATTCCGATGCCGATCAATATCTCGCGTCGTTTTCTTCTCCAAATTTTTTTCCAATGCCTCTGTCAAATTTACGCCAGACTGATTTGCAATACAAATAAGGACAAACAGTACATCGGCAAGTTCATCACCAAGATCTCCTTTTTCTTGTCCTTCTTTGTAACTTTGATCACCATATTCACGAGAAATAATTCGTGCAACTTCACCAACTTCCTCTGTGAGCTGTGCCATGTTCGTCAATTGTGAAAAATAGCGGACGCCAAGATCTTGAATCCACGTATCCACCAATCCTTGTGCTTCTTTAATAGTAATATCAGACATAAAAAAATAGGTCGTAAGTTATATTTTCGTATATGTTATTTTAAAACATCTCGGAGGGCTTCTTTTACTTTATCCGAAAAATTACTCTTCAAAATCCATTCAAGATACCCAGGATCATTTGTTGAAAGAAACTGCAACGACTTTCCTTTATTCTTCCCAAAATTAATCGTCAACGCACCATCAACAAATCGAAGTTTTCCTTCCGCATCAAATGCATCAGGATCATGAGGGAAACAAAAATCATGAAGGTCTGTTACCGTTGAGGGAACATCATCGTATTGTGCCATCTGTCCTTCAAGTACCTCCACAGATGCTACAATATCAGCCATAGCATCGTGAGCATCTGTAAGCTCTTTTCCACAAAACTTTTTGTAGGCAGCTGTGAGCGTTCGAGGTTCTTTTATTTGAAAAATTTTCATCGCATCCACAATCTTAATTTGTTCCGTATCAAGTGGTAAGCCAATCCGTTCAAATTCAACAGCCAATAGGGGAATGTCAAAATTTTTTACATTATAACCACCAAGATCCACCCCATCAAATAGTGTAGCAAGGTCTTTCGTAAGATCGCCTAACAGTGGTTTATCTTGTACCATGTCATCCGTAATTCCATGGATATCGCTTGCTCCCTTTGGAATAGGCATTCCTGGATTAACAATCCATTCATGTGTGGTTTTTTGTCCATCAGGAAAGTATTTAATAGCAGCAAGCTGAACAATGCGATCGTTATACGGGTCAACACCAGTCGTTTCAAGATCAAAAAAGACAAGCGGTCGAGTGAGTGTGAGTTTCATAGAGAAGGGTATATGAAAAGTAATGGAGCAGAGGTGATAAGAATATTAAGCATTATGCTTTTTTTGCGTCCTTTTTATCAAAAGACAAAAATCCTTCTTCAAGTTTTTTAGTATCGTATTTTTTATATAAAACTTCTATGGGAGTAACTTTCATAATTGTTGATTCACCTGCAGTATGTTTCAAAAAAGGAGGGCTTTGATTTTCAGGGAGTACAATGGCTAAATAATCAAAAAGGTTTTTTACACGTTCAATATCATTTCCAACATCTTCGGCAGTACCACGAATTTTCATGGTTATTTGATTGTCAGCATCAGTAACCGTGACACACACTCTATTATCTTTTTGAATATTTATATATTTTTGTAATCCTTTTTTTGTGGGGAATAATAGTGAGAATGTATCCTCACAAAGGTAGTAGATGCTCACGCCATCAGGAGAACCATCAGGACGCAAGGTAGATAATACGGCAACATGGTTTTTTTGTAAAAAAGAAAGCATTGTTTTAGATGAGACGTCGTGAGTTACGGGTTTCATAGGAGGTTCTTGTTAAAAAGTAACAGATTTTTTACAAAGGTTCAGACAAAAATTATACCATATAATGATCCAATGCAAACAGAGTGGATAGTGACTGTTCACGGATCATTATTTATAGCCGTTAATGTCCATCACAATAATTTTGTATAAAACTCGACCGTTGTTTTGGAGCAGTACAATACCCGTCTGGTTTAGCCGTCAACTCAAGCTGTGTAGAAGTATTCCCTTGATAATAATTTTTAATTTCATCAAACGATATTTGGGTATTATAATTTCCTTCCACATGAAACAGGTACTGTTTCAGCCTGGAATGGATAAGTTCCTTTCCGTCAACATAAGAAAACAACTCATCAGTAAACAATATTTTTGATAAAGAAATACTCCCATCAGCAGCCGTCTTCCCCCTATACACAATAGAAAAATCCGGACAGGGGGATTCAATACATGACGTTTCTTGTTCAACACGAAAATGCTTACAGCCAAGGAGATCTCCTTGTTCTGAAGATAACACAAAAACAGAGTCATCAGTCATTCCTTGATCAGAATTTCGGCAAAAAGGACCTAGATAATACAGTGCTTCTGAAACAGGAAGATGAAAGAACACAACGCGTTATATATAAATGGTGTTAATACCGCAAATACAAGGATAATAATAACCTCATAGCTAGATGGTGGTTTCATACGTGTTCCAGATTGTCGCACTACAGTCGTTCCACCCAATGAGAATCAACTTCTACCTCAAGTTCAAGAAATACTTTTTTATCCGTTGCTTGCTCTAGTTCTTTTCGAGACATCTGCCCAATTTCTTTAATTCTCATTCCACCCTTCCCAACAATCATTCCTTTATATCGTTCTGCATCAGTAAGTATTCGCGCCTTTATCACCGTCATTTCAGGCTTCTCTTCTACACTATCCACCTCCACTGCAACAGAATAGGGTACCTCTTTATCGAGTACAGAAAACAGCTTCTCCCGAATAAGCTCCGCAATCCAAAATTCCTTATTCATATTTGTTAGCTGCTCCACCGGATACATATCTTCACCTTCAGGAAGAAGTTCCATTACTTTATCTTTGAGCGGCTGTATATGTCTATTTTTTAAGGCAGACAAGAAATAGACTGAATCAAAATCAGGCCCCCATGCTGTATAATCAGATTGATATGGTCGCTCAGACTCTGGCAGATCACTTTTATTTACCACCAAAATTTTGGGAATCGTTAAATGACGGATCATTCCATACACGGCTCTTTCTTCAGTTCCAATTTCCCGTGTAGGATCCACAACATACAAAATCAAATCAATATCGTGAATGGCTTCTTCCACTTTTCCCGTAAGCTTTTTAGATAATATATTTTTTTTGTCTTTAAATACTCCCGGTGTATCCACAAATACCGCCTGACCATCAGGAGTATTCATCACCCCATGAATTACATGGCGCGTCATTTGTGCCCGGAAGCTTGTTGCCGCTATTTTTGTGCCAACAAGGGTATTTAATAATGTTGATTTTCCAACATTGGAACGGCCAACCAACACGACAAATCCTGATTTTTTCATATAGTAATATAATGTAAAATAATTGCTCTTAGCAGCATACTATAAACTTGCTAAAATTTCAACCCTTCGCTATACTAATTTTAAGCCTGTATTAGCAAAAAAATATGAAAGTCATTCTCATCAAAGATGTAAAGGGAACCGGGGCACGCGGTGATATTAAGGACGTCGCTGATGGCTACGCCCGGAATTTTCTGATTAAAAAGGGACTTGCTAAGCACGCCACCAAAGATTCTGTTCACAAAATTGTCCAAAAAGAAGAAAAAGAACAACGTACCTCCAAAAAAGAGCTTCGTGAGCAGCAAAGCACCGCCGCCAAACTCGACGGAGCAGAAATAGAACTTACAGGGAAAGTAAACGATGAAGGTACCCTATACGCCGCCATTGGTACCGCAAAGATTATCAAAGCATTAAAATCTGAATATGGTGTAGACGTCAAATCAAAACAAATCACCATCCCTGAACCAATAAAAGAACTTGGCGAACATACCATCATGATAGAGTTCAACCACGGATTAGAAGCAGAAGTAACAATCATCGTAAACGAAGAATAACCTCCCCAACTGGGAGTTTTTTCTTTAAAAAAAATATGATACAATGCGATCAATATAAACGATAGGTGACAGCTGATACGTCGATTCCCACATCCACCCACAGATAGGAATCACATATCAATTATCACATATCATTTTTTATTTATGGCCAAAAAGAAACAGAAAAAATTTATCTTTGTTGTTGGAGGAGTACTCAGCGGAGTAGGAAAAGGCATAACAGCAGCTTCTTTAGGTGCTATTTTTAAATCAAAAGGGTTTACTGTTACCGCCCTCAAAGCAGATCCATACATAAACGTTGATGCTGGCACCATGAATCCAACTGAACATGGAGAAGTATTTGTGACCGACGATGGAGATGAAACAGATCAAGACATGGGAAACTACGAACGATTTCTCGACATCGATCTCACTTCCACAAATTATATGACCACCGGACGTGTCTACATGAGTGTAATAGACAACGAACGATCCATGAAATACAAAGGAAAATGTGTTCAAGTAGTACCACACATCCCCCAAGAAATTATCAAAAGAATAGAAACTTCTGCAGATAATCATGACGCAGATATCACTATTATAGAAATTGGCGGAACAGTAGGGGAGTACGAAAATATTCTCTTTCTCGAAGCGGCCAGAATGATGAAATTAAAAGATCCAAGTAGCGTCGCATTTGTGATCGTAAGCTATCTTCCTGTTCCATCCCACCTGGGAGAAATGAAAACAAAACCAACCCAACATGCCGTGCGAGCGCTCAACAGTGCAGGTATAAATCCTGACATCATTATCGCTCGGGGTACTCAAGAATTAGATAAACCTCGTAGAGAAAAACTTGCTGTCCACTGTGGGGTTCCCAAAGATCATTGTATTTCTGCCCCAGATGTTGATTCTGTATACAAAATACCACTCAAGCTCGAAGATCAAGGAATTGGTAACAAACTGCTCAAGAAACTTGATCTCCCTGCCAGAAAAGCAGATTTGAGCATGTGGAACAAACTGGCTATCAAACAACTCACTGTCAAAAAAGAAGTAAAAATTGCTGTCGTCGGAAAGTATTTTGGTACAGGAGATTACACCCTTACCGATTCTTACATTTCCGTCATCGAAGCACTTAAACATGCCTCATGGTACAACAATTGCAAACCAGTACTCGATTGGATTGACTCCGAAGATTTTGAAACAGATCCTAAATCCGTCAAAAAACTTTCTGCATATGATGGAATTCTTGTTCCTGGTGGTTTTGGTTCAAGAGGGATAGAAGGCATCATCAGTGCAATCACCTATGCTAGAGAAAAAGAAATTCCATACTTTGGTATCTGCTACGGTATGCAACTTGCCTGTATTGAATTTGCCAGAAATATCATGAAGAAATCAGGAGCACACACCCTCGAAGTAGATGAAAGCGCTGGCCATCCAATTATTATCATCAATCCATTTCAAGAAAAAAATGTCAGAGAAAATCGGTATGGGGCAACCATGCGACTTGGTGCCTACGATTGCGCATTGCGTAAGGGAAGTATTTCTCACACTGCATATAACGCAGATATCATTTCAGAACGACATCGCCATCGGTACGAATTCAACAACGAATACCGTGAAGAAATGGATAAAGCAGGTCTTGAAGTGGTTGGTCTCAATCCAGAATCAGACCTGGTAGAAATCGTTGAACTCAAAGGGCACCCATTCTTCGTGGGGGTACAGTTTCACCCAGAATTCAAATCTCGCCCTATGCGGCCACATCCCATTTTTCGTGAGTTTATAAAAGCCTCAATGAAAAATAAGTAATACCTATGAGACCCGGCCACGCCGGGTTGATTTTTGTCAGTAATTCCGCTATGTTACCTACAATCCTGTAGCACATTGTTACATGTTTTATGATCCATGTTACGTGAGTATATGTCCGATGATACCCAAGCCATAAAAGATCGCATTGATATTGCAGAATTTATTGGCGAATATGTACAACTCAAACCCGCGGGGGTAAACATGAAAGGACTCTGCCCATTTCATAATGAAAAAAGTCCTTCATTCATGGTCAATCGCGATCGGCAAACATTCAAATGCTTCGGCTGCAGTAAAGGCGGAGATATTTTTACGTTCATCCAAGAAATAGAAGGCATGGAATTTATTGAAGCACTCAAACTACTTGCAAATCGTGCTGGCGTAGAAATAAAACAACAAACAGCACAAGTAAACAGCAATCAAAAAAATCGTATCAAGGATATTAACTTGCACGCTGCCAGATTTTTTTACAATTTTCTGACTCAGATGGACGCAGCAAAAGAAGCCCGTGATTATCTCACCACAAGAGGCATTACTCAAGACATGATAGACGCATGGCAAATTGGATTTATTCCAGACCAATGGGAATTGCTCACTCAATATTTATTAAAAAAAGGCCACGGTGTTGAAGATCTTGTTGCTGCAGGAATCACGATAAAACGCGACAACGCCAATGCACAAACAGGAAAAGGATTTTATGATCGTTTTCGTGGACGCATTATGTTTCCTATACGAGATGTCCATGGGAATGTTGCCGGATTCACCGGGCGAGTGCTCAAAGAAACAGAACACAGCGGCGGTAAATACGTTAATACACCACAAACTATTGTGTACGATAAATCACGTATTGTCTTTGGATTAGATAAAGCCCGTCAAGAAATCCGAACAACGGGAAACATTGTCATGGTAGAAGGACAAATGGATGTGATAGCTGCTCATCAGGCTGGCATGAAAAATGTTGTTGCCACCAGTGGAACCGCACTCACCCAAGAACAAATAAAACTCCTCATGAGGTACGCAAAAAACATGAGTATGGCATTTGATGCCGACGATGCCGGAGAAAAAGCTGCCAAACGTGGTATCGCGCTTGCTATGGAAACAGGGATGCATGTCAAAGTAATCCAAATCCCCGAAGGCAAAGGTAAAGATCCTGATGAATGTATCAAACAAAATAAAGAAGTGTGGTTTACTGCCGTAGAACATGCGCAAGATATTATGGAGTGGTATATTGAACGTGCCCTCATAAACAAAGATCTTAAAAATCCACACGACAAACAACAAATTGCAGATGAAATATTGCCAGAGATCATTCGTCTTCCGTACGCTGTAGAACGAGAACACTGGCTACAAATGCTCGCTCAACAACTGTCAATTGATACCAAAGTACTTCATGAAGACATTGATCGCATAAAAGCCACCACTACACAAAAAACAGGCCAAACAATGTTGCAGGAAGAACCACAAAAATCAGCCCAAAAACAAGACAAACTCGAAGTGCTCATTGAAAAATGGATAGGGTTAGGATTACGCTTTCCTGATATATTTCAGCACCATGTTGATATGCTTTCTCATATACTTCCACAGACCACCTATGGCCCTCTTTACGAACAGATAAAAAACAGCTATACTCAGTCTAGCCGTATCAATCTAGAAACTCTTAGACAAGATGCCGCACAAGCACACAATCCAGAGAATATTGTCGATGTCCTTCTCATGAAGAGTGAGTGGGAATTTTCTGACATAAAGGAGGACACAGTAGAAGCACAACTCATTGAGTTTAGCGGGCACATCCTCATTCATTGGGTAAAACAACGACGGCAACAATTAGAACAAGAAATAAGAAAAGCAGAACAACACGGAGATACGGAAAGGCTAAACGAGCTTCTTCAACAATTTCAACAATTACAATCATAGGCTATTAAGTTGTAGGTTGGTATGTGACAAAAACATACAAATCTATAAACTTACTAACCTACTAATACCCTTTGGCAACCAACATGCCTAAGAAAAAAGCCACAACTCAAAAGAAGGCAACTACCAAAAAAACGGTAGCTGCCAAAATTAAAAAAGCAGTGAAACTCACTGTTTCTAAGGCAAAAAAAGCGACCAGCAAAAAAGCAGCGTCGAAAACAACAACCGCCAAAAAACGAACAACAAAAACTGTGGTAAGAAAGGAAAAGGTATCTCAAGGCAAAAAATCTGTTGTGAAAAAAACAACAGCAAACAATGCCGAAGAACAGAAAAAAGGAAAAAAAGTGCGCATGCGTCTATCAAAAGAACCGTATGATGAACCCACACAAGTAGAGCTGTGGGAATTGATTAAAAAAGGACGTGAACGAGGATTCCTTATTGAATCCGAAATCATAAAAACGTTTGATAGGCTGGAACAATACATTGAGCTTTACGAAGGATTTCTTGATGCACTCGATCACAACAGTGTTTCTGTTGTAGAAAAACAAAAAGGTCTTTTGGGAAGACCTTCCGATCGAAAAGAAATTTTAAGCAAATATAAAGGAGACCAACCTGATGTAAAAGGTGGGGTATTTGATCTTGGAAGTATCCACGCAGACTCCATCCAAATGTATTTGCGTGAAATTGGAAAAATTCCACTTTTGACAGCAGAAGAAGAAGTGACCCTTGCAAAAGGAAAAGAGCGAGGAGACAAAGCCTCAGAACGAAAAATGATCGAGGCAAACCTTCGTCTTGTGGTATCCATTGCCAAAAAATTCGTTGGAAAAAGATTATCCATGTTGGATTTAATCCAAGAAGGAAATATCGGACTATTTCGTGCAGTGAAAAAATTTGATTATCGAAAAGGATACAAATTTTCTACCTATGCAACCTGGTGGATTCGTCAGGCAATCACTCGTGCACTTGCCGATCAATCACGAACCATCCGTATTCCAGTGCACATGGTAGAAACCATTAATCGGCTCAAACAAATTCAACGACGCTTGCTACAAGACCTTGGTCGTGATGCAACTCCAGAAGAACTCGCCGCCGAAATGGGACAACCACTCGACAAAGTAAAACACATCATAAAAATTTCTCAAGATACCGTGTCACTCGAAACATCAGTAGGGGATGATGATGACGATTCAAGTCTTGCTGATTTCATCAAAGATGTAAAAAATGTCAGCCCATCACAAACAGCGGGGGTATCACTCCTCAAAGATTACATCAAAGAAGCAATTTCTGATCTGTCTCCACGTGAACAAAAAATTCTTGAAATGCGTTTTGGGCTCACCGACGGAGTAACCCACACACTCGAAGAAGTAGGAAAAGAATTTGATGTAACACGTGAACGTATCAGACAAATTGAAGCCAAAGCCCTTGAAAAGATTAAAGGATTTGAAATAATCGGGAAGTTACGGGATTATTAAAAAATACAAAAATAAGAAAACAAAAAAACACTGATGCATTGCACAGTGTTTTTTTTATAATCATCGGTTATTTTACAAACAGCGCAGTCTCCTTAGTCCCACATACGCCGCATCGGATAAACTCTTCCACGTATAGTTTTCCTTATTTGTCTGTCCAGCTTCAATCCATTGTTGATCTATCAGTGAGTTGGTAAGATCCGTAATCAGTACCTGTCCTCGTTTAATACCATGATGAATTTTTCCATCAGTTGGCCATGTATAGGAATGTGCATAAGAAAAAGATACAGGCACATCGTTTTCCAACACAACGTCGGTAACGAGTAATACATGGTCCACAAATGCCGTTTGTGTTTGTGAAAACAGAATCACCATATCTCCCGGATGAATATCAGTCAACTCAACAACTTGCGAATTATTGTCATGTCCAAGAGACTTTACATTGGTATTCTCAGCAGGACGTAATTTTGCAAGAATACGACGGAAAGGATTGGTGACAAGAGGAAAAGAAAGACACGAGCGCAATGAGGTGTTTGTCTTTGCCTGTACCTCAGCGGCAAGCACGTGGTACGCAAATCCAGAACAATCAATGCCTAAATTATGCTCCACCAAAAATGTTTTGAGAGCATCTTCGGTTAACTCAGCAAGCTGAACATGATGTTTTTTTGCCAAAAGCATGGCTTCCTGAACAATCGCATCAGGAGTCCCTTTTCCAATCATAACAGCAAGCGCTGCCCGAGCTCTAGATCGTTTATTATTAAAATACGGGCAAGAAAACGTTTTTCCTGCAATAGTCATCTGTTCGAACCCCGCAATGATATCACGCGCCTGTGTTGTACGCGTGAGTGTGTTGTTCATACGGCATGGTCAATAATATCGCAAATACGGTGTCCAAGTGTATTAAAAACACCGTGCGCTTCCATCAATCCTTTTTCACTTTGAATTCGAAGCAAATCAGAACCAGGAGCTGTATTTGGATAGCGAGTAACAACAAATCCTTGTGTAGTTAATTTGTTTTCAATATCGAAAAGTTGTTCGTTATGCTTTTTTAATACGTCGTTTTCTTTGTTTCTTAAAATAACCTGTGCGCCATCGTCAATACGAATAAGGGAACTACGCAAAGGGATACCTAATAGTGCCGCCACATGTGCTTCAAAAATAGTGCACTGTTCGTTATTTCTTTTTGATAATTGTAACATCGACTCAAAGGTCGTTGACGCTGGTTGGCGACAATTAATTTCCAGTAGATATAATTTTTTCGTTTGTTCATCCATTACCACATCAATACCAAACAATCCTTTCCATCCAGCATCACGTAATTTTTCGCCAACAGCCGTCGCAATTTCTTCATACTGAGTTTGTTGGGTTTCATCGAGCATCTGGTGGGGGAGTGCCCAGTCATTTCCAATAGTTGCAAATGGTCTATCCGTAAAAGGCATCAATCCCGTAATTTGATAACTAATATTTCCAATAAGAATTGCCTCATTCGTCACACAAGTATTATTGGTAATCAGTGGACCATGTACATATTCAGATACACGAACGGGACGGTCAGGAAATGTGTGTTGAATATCACGAAGTTGTTCTTCATGTTCAATAAGCATTGTTCCACTCCCCGTATGTGAACGGTTGAATTGCAAGATAAAGGGCGTTCCATCCCAAAAGACCTCTTTACAAACACACACTCGGCGTGGAGGTAAATAACGAGCTAATTCATCAAGCCATGATACTTGGCTAATCTTTGGTTCAACAACATCAGAAATCGCCGCAGGAGGATTCAACAACATCCATCCATTATCACGGCAGGTTTGTTCAATTTGCTTGGTGTTTTTAAATACCAATACACGAGCAGTAGAAAGCGTGTTAATATAAGAGATAACAGCCTCATGTTGTAATAAATCCCACGTATCCAAAAGCTGTTCTTCCTTAATAAGAAAAATATCAGAGCGTGTTTGCGCCAGCGCCTTGGCAAATGGTGTTGAATTTGCAATAATACGATAACCAGACGTATCAGCTGGTAGTCCAAGCGCTCGTTCAATATCACGAGTGACATACACAACAGGAGTCTGTAGTAATTGCTCAAAAAGAGTGTTCATATAGATAAATGTTAGCTTGTTTCAGCATAATTTGCAACTAACCCGATGGCAACACAATAAACAGTTGTTTCCATGGATAGTACGTTGCCATAAGATTATGGATAATTTATACAAAACACTAAAAACCTACGGCAAGGTAAAAATAAATGAACCCCTTGCCAAACATACCACCTTCAAGATTGGCGGACCCGCAAAATATATTGTTATTGTTGAACGAATACAAGCACTCAAAGAGCTCCTCACATTTTTAAATGAACAAGGAATCCCCCTTGCAATTCTTGGCGGAGGAAGCAATATGCTTGCCAGTGATAGCGGATTTGATGGCGTTATCATACAAATAGCCGATAAATCATGCACGATCAAAGATACCACAGTTGTTGCTGCCGCCGGGATGCAAACGGTTGCACTCGCTCAGGCTACGATAAAAGCAGGGCTCACGGAATTTGAATGGGGTGTTGGCGTACCAGGAACAATTGGTGGTGCTGTGCGGGGGAATGCAGGCGCAACAGGATGGGAAATGAAAGATAATGTAGAAAAAGTAGAAGTCTATCGCGATGGAGAAACAATTATCCTCACAAATAGCGAATGCCAATTTGGCTATCGCCATAGTATATTCAAACACAATAACGATATTATTCTACGTGTTTGGCTTGCGCTCAAAAAAGGAGAAAACAAAGACAGTCTCAAACAAGCACTCCAATACATCAAGTACCGAAATGAAACACAACCCAAAGGCTATGCGTCAACGGGATGCATTTTCAAAAATGTAGAAACACAACAACTCAAAAATCCAATAAAAAATCTTCAGGAGATACCACAAGAATTTCTTGAAAACAACCGTATTCCTGCCGGGTGGTTGGTAGAGCAAGTACATATGAAAGGAAAAAAAATAGGAAATGCTGAAGTGAGCGAACGGCACGGAAACTTCATCCTTAACCTGGGAGGTGCCACTGCAGATGATGTTTTGAGCCTAATTGCCCAAATCAAGCAACAAGTAGAAGAAAAGTATGGTATAGTATTAGAAGAAGAGATTCAGATATTATAGTTAACGATTCCTGGTTCAAGGGATTTCCGTGAACTAAGAATTATTAACTATTAACCATGTTTCATATGAGTATAAACATTCAAGCAACAGGCATGGAGCTTACTGAAGCCATGAAGGAGTACGCAATAGAAAAGATGGAAGCATCCAAAAAATATTTTGATAATATCCAAAAAATTGATATAGATATTGGTATGCGATCAAACCATCATAACAAAGGGAAAATTTACTACGCAGAAGTAAATGTCTTTATTCCAAAACAAATAATTCGTGTAGTAAAAGATGCCGAAGATTTGTACAAAGCCATAGACAAAGTAAAAGATCATCTCAAAGTGGAATTTGAAAAAATAAAAGGAAAAATGCGTCACAAAGACAAACAATACATCCGTGACCAAAAAGAATATCAAATCTAAGAAAACTCCCTCACAGGGGAGTTTTCTTCTATAAATCAGCGGATATCGTGGAAAAAAGAATGGAGGCAATATAGGCTAGACAAGATCCGTACAGCATGCTAAGCTAAGCCATGCTGAAAATATGAGAATATTATTGAATTATTAGCCAATATTATGTCAATTATCAAAAAAACATACGAAAAGATTTTTGGAAGTCACAATGAGCAAATACTCAAAGAGTATAGACTTCGTATTGAACAAATCAACAACTTTGAGGCACCGTTTGAAAAATTAACCGTTCAAGAACTACAAGGAAAAACACAAGAATTTAAAAATAGACTCAAAGAAGGAGAATCCCTAGATGACATACTGCCAGAAGCATTTGCCACTGTTCGTGAAGCTGGAAAACGACTCATGGGCATGCGTCACTACGACGTACAAATGATCGGAGGAATGACCATCCACGCTGGAAAAATTGCCGAAATGAGAACAGGAGAAGGAAAAACACTCGTTGCAACCCTGCCAATATATCTCAACGCACTGGAAGGAAAAGGGGCGCATGTCATTACCGTAAATGATTATCTTGCCATGCGTGATGCCGTGTGGATGGGACAAATTTATGATTTTCTTGGACTCTCCGTGGGAATTATTCAAGGACAACGCATCAGCTACATTTACGACAAAGATGCAAAAGCAAATCCAGAAACTCAAGAAGGAAGTGACATAGATAAAGAACGAGATGAACTCGGAAGCGTAAAAGTAGAATACGACTATCTCAAACCAGCAAGCAGAAAAGAAGCATACCAATGTGACATCACGTACGGAACAAATAATGAATTTGGATTCGACTATTTGCGTGATAACATGGTCCAAGATATTTCAGACATGGTAATGCGACCAGGAGAAGAAATGCATTTTGCTGTCATCGATGAAATCGACTCTATTTTGATCGACGAAGCGCGAACACCACTGATCATTTCTGCACCAGCAGAAGAAGCCGCGGATCAATACTATCAATTTGCTCGTCTTGTAAAACAACTCCAAGAAAACGAAGACTATAACATAGACGAAAAACTTCGCAGCGCAACGCTGACTGAAGAAGGAATCAGCAAATTTGAACAATGGCTTGGTATTGAAAATATTTATGCAACAGGTGGTATCCGAATTGTGCACCATATCGAACAGGCACTCAAAGCAGAAATGTTATTTAAACGGGACAAAGATTACGTAATAGAAGAAGGACAAGTAGTAATCATCGATGAATTCACTGGAAGAAAAATGCCAGGAAGACGGTACTCACAAGGACTTCACCAAGCACTCGAAGCAAAAGAAAATGTGCCAATTCAACGAGAGAGTAGAACCCTTGCAACAATTACCTTCCAAAATCTTTTCCGCATGTACCGCAAACTTGCGGGAATGACAGGAACAGCCATCACCGAAGAAGAAGAGTTCCATATGATTTATGGACTCGATGTTGTGGTTATTCCAACAAATAAACCAGATGCACGTGTCGACCGACCTGATCGTATTTATCGCAATGATCATGCAAAATACGATGCAATCGTAAAACAAATTAAAGAGTGCAAAGCGAAAGGGCAACCAATTCTTATTGGAACAATTTCGGTAGAAAAAAATGAAGAGCTTAGTCAATTTCTTACAGCACAAGGAGTTGAACACGAAATTCTTAACGCAAAAAACCATGAACGAGAAGGAGAAATCATCGCACAAGCTGGACGTCCAAGTGCGGTAACGCTCGCCACCAATATTGCTGGTCGTGGTGTTGATATTAAACTTGGAGGATTTCCCGTTGATAAAGAAGATGAACAAAAGGTTATCAACGCTGGCGGGTTATTTGTATTAGGATCAGAACGACATGAATCACGACGTATCGACAATCAGCTCCGTGGACGGTCTGCTCGGCAAGGTGATCCAGGAGAAACACAATTTTATGTTTGTACCGATGATGATCTCATGCGAATATTTGCCGGAGACAGACTCAAGGCACTCATGACACGGCTCAACGTTCCCGAAGACATGCCAATAGAGCAGCGAACGATTACCAGAATGCTCGAAGGTGCACAACGTAAAGTAGAAGGACACAACTTTGATATCCGAAAACACCTTCTTGAATACGATGATATTTTAAACAAACAACGACACGTTATTTACAAACAACGTCGAGAAATTCTTGACATTTCAGATAAACAAGAAGTTAAAGAAAAAACGACCCAGCAAATTATCAAAGAATATATCGAGCAAGAAATTGAATTTGTTGTATCATTTCACACCACAACTCTTCCAGAAAAAAATAAAGAGGGAGAAGACGATGGGTGGAACATGAAAGAAATTTTTGAAACCATGAGAACCATCATGTCATTTTCAAATGAAGAAAGAGATACGCTCTTGCACATGGGAACTGGCGGTGAACAAAAAATGGATGACGTAGAAGCCCGAGAAGACATTATTACCTTTCTTAGCAAAAAGGCAGACGCAGAATACCAACATATTACCGAATCAATTATCAATGCCACGGGTGGAGAAGAAGAAAAAGGAAAACAAGTAGTCCGAGCAGTAGAAAAGGGAATTTTGCTTCGTGCCTTTGATGCGCTATGGGTAGAATACCTTGTGGAAATTGATCGTCTACGAAAAGGAATTGGGTTGCGTGGATACGGACAACGTGATCCACTCATTGAATACAAAAAAGAAACGTATCACATGTTCAATGCACTGCTTGCAAACATTCAAAAAGAAGTGGTCTACTCATTTTATAAAGTAGGTACTGGTATTCAACTTGCCCCGTCAGTCATGGCAACAGACAAAATGACCCTCCAAGGAGCACAAAAATCAACCAGTGCCCAGGGACAACATATAGAAAAAAAACAACGGAATGAGGAAGGAAACAAAGTGGGAAGAAATGACCCTTGTCCATGTGGAAGTGGGAAAAAGTACAAAAAGTGCCACGGTCGGGAATAAATCATTATTTCCAGTGGAAAGTACAACACAAAAATAATCCAAGATATGACGGGATTATTTTTTTTGGAAAAGAACAAAACAAATGCCGGATATGTACGGATTTACCCTTCCTTAATATGTGCACAGTTGACGAAAATTCCCATATTCGATACAATCTACCCGCATCCTAACTAACGAAGCACATACAGATATATAGAAGAATTTATGGCTAAATCAACCCAAAAAGACCTCAGATCAAAAATCAGATGGGGAATCGTAGGTATTCTTGTGTTACTCCTCGTTACTATCGCATTCGACGCACCAACACAAATAAATAATGGGATTCAAAAATTTAATACCGCCACAGGCATTGGTCTTCCTCATGTACCAGAAAAACTGTTTAGTTTAGGACTGGATCTTCAAGGAGGAGCCCATCTTGTATATGAAGCAGACGTAAAAAACATCGAATCAAAAGAACAAGTCGATGCGGTAGAAGGTGTCCGAGATGTTATTGAACGACGCATTAACGCCCTTGGTGTAGGAGAACCAAGTATTCATACAGCAAAAGTAGGAGATGTATACAGAATTAACGTAGATTTGCCAGGAGTAACAGACGTCAACGAAGCAATCAGTCGTATTGGTGAAACGCCAATTCTTGAATTTAGAGAACAAAACACCGAACAACCACGAGAGCTTACCGAAGAAGAACAAGCACAAATTGATCAATACAATAAAGACGCCAAAGAAAAAATTGACAACATCAAAAAAGAAATAGATGAAGGACTCTCTTTTGAAGACGGAGTACTTACGTATTCAGAAGACACCGCAAGCAACATAAACAATGGAAGCCTTGGTTTTGTTGCCCCAAGCCAACTTACCCCAGAACTCAGTGATTGGGCAAAAAATGCAAAGGAAGGAGACCTTAGCGACGTAGTTAACCTTTCAGGTGGCTACCACATTTTCAAACGTGGGGGAGAACAACCAGGAGAAAAAGAAGTTCGTGCCAGCCATATCCTCATTTGTTACACTGGAGCAACACGATGTAATTCAGATAAATATTCAAAACAAGAAGCCTTAGATAAGGCAAAAGAACTTTTTGATCAAGCCAATGCAGAAAATTTTGCTGACTTAGCCAAAGAATTTTCAACAGAACCCGGAGCAGATAAATCAGCCGGAGATCTTGGATTTTTTAGAGAAGGACAAATGGTTTCAGCATTTAATGATGCTGTCTTCAATGTACAAATTGGACAAATTCTCGGGCCAGTAGAAACAGAATTTGGGTACCACATAATCTATAAAACAGAAGAACAAATAGTTCCAAATATTGAACTTTCTCATATTTTTATTAAAACAGAAACAAAAGAAGATATTCTTCCAACACCAGAAGAATTTGTACCAACAACACTTTCTGGAAAACAACTTGAGCGAGCGCAAGTGGTAACTAATTCACAAACAGGAGAGGTTCAAGTAAGTTTGCAATTTGATGCTGAAGGAAGAGCAATATTTGCATCACTTACAGAAAAATATATTGGAAAACCAATCGCTATTTATCTTGACGGAGAACCAATTAGTATTCCAGTAGTACAAACAATCATTACCGATGGACAAGCCGTCATTACTGGTGGGTTTGATATTCAAGAAGCAAAACTTCTTGCACAACGACTGAACGCAGGTGCACTTCCTGTCCCAGTAGAACTTGTTGGACAACAAACAGTCGGAGCAACGCTTGGCGCTGAATCATTAGCAAAAAGTCTTAAAGCCGGAGCTATCGCTCTCGTCCTTGTAATGATTTACATGATTATCTATTACCGATTACCGGGAATTCTTTCTGTCATTGCACTTGGGCTATATATGTCACTTACTCTTGCTATTTTCAAACTTGTGGGAGTAACAATCACCCTTGCGGGAATTGCCGGGTTTATTCTTTCCATAGGAATGGCCGTTGATGCAAACGTGCTTATATTTGAGCGTCTTAAAGAAGAAATCAAAAAAGGAAAGTCATTAGAAACCGCTGTTGAACAAGGATTCGAACGAGCGTGGAGTGCCATTAAAGATGGAAACATTTCAACTATCATTACCTGTATCTTGCTCATTTGGTTGGGATCAAGTTTTGTGCAAGGATTTGCATTTACTCTTGCGATCGGAATTCTTGTTAGTATGTTTTCAGCAATTACTGTTACTCGTGTCATGTTGCGATTTGTTTCACCATGGTTCAATGAACAGAAACAAAAATTATTCTTTGGTATAACAAAAAAATAACTTAATTCTAAGAAACAACGTTTATCCTTGAATCCCGAACCACGCATATGATCAATCTCATAAAACACAAAAACATTCCATTCATTATTTCTTCAACACTTTTTCTGTTGAGTGTCATTCTTCTTGGTGTTTTTGGACTAAAACCAGGAATTGACTTTACTGGCGGATCACTTATGGAAGTATCCTTCAGTGGTGAAAGACCTTCACTGGAACAAATGCAACAAACAACCGCACCACTTGAAGAAGAACTAGGATCAGTACTTGTACAACCAATTGATGAAGATAGTTATCTTGTAAAAACACCCTTCATTTCAGAAGAACAACATCAAATAGTTCTACAAACAATTCGTACAGCATACCAAACAGAAGAAAACATAGTGAGAGAAGAAAGAGTAGAAACTATTGGACCAACAGTAAGCTCACAACTCAAAGAACGAGCATTTCTTGCTGCCATTGCTGTCATTGTCGCAATTATTTTGTATGTAGCCTACGCATTTAGAAAAGCATCAAAACAACAAGTGTCATCATGGAAATACGGAGTAACTGCAATTATTGCCCTTATTCATGACGTAACCATCACTATGGCAGTATTTGCTCTTCTTGGAAAATATGCTGGAGTAGAGGTAGATATTCCATTTGTTGTCGCATTACTTACTATCCTTGGATACTCAGTAAATGATACCATTGTTGTCTTCGATAGAATTAGAGAAAATCTTATAAAAAAGACTGGTCACAAATTTGAAGACATGGTAAACATGGGGGTAAATGAATCATTTACTCGATCAGTAAATACCTCAGTTACCACACTTATCGTGCTTGTTGCAGTATATCTTTTTGGGGGAGATTCAGTACATTATTTTTCATTAGCACTCATTATCGGAATTATCGTGGGAACGTATTCGTCTATATTTCTTGCTAGTCCACTCCTCGTTGTCTGGCAACAGCTTGCACATAAAAAATAAACAAACACAAAAAATTGATCAGAAAATGGTCAATTTTTTTATAGAGATAAAATAGAGAAGATGTTTCATCTTCTCTATTTATGATATACTAACAATAATATATATCGTGTCATTGCCACCCCATAAAGAAGGGTGGGGATACTTATTCAAAGTATTCTCGTCAAAGGCTAATCATCCTCCTTTTAGGATGAAACGATAATCTACTATACTATGTCAGATAATTTTATTCGGCACCTCATTGCCATAATTAGTACAATCATTGCATTCATTATTTTTGTTATTGGATACAGTGCTGGTACGGCAGGATGGTGGTGGGCAGGAATCATGGTATTAGGAGTATATGTCATCGTACATAAATTGGTTGATGTATAAATTAACCTATGCTGGATTTGGGATTTGTACAAATAAATACGGATCAAATAGTCAAAGGGTTCAACGCATTTCTGTTTGATCAAACCATATATCAAATTGCATGGGATATTTTTGTTTTAGGAGGATGGCTCCTTCTTTTTTGGATACTGCTCAATTTTGCACTTGATTTTTATGTGGATTATCGAAGCGGAAAATATACAGCAGATTGGAAATTTGTCGTACTTGCTATCGATGTTCCACAACTCAATGTCCAAACACCAAAAGCGGTAGAACAACTATTCACTCAACTTGCTGGTGCACTAGAAAGTCCCGATGTCGGGGAAAAGTTTCGAGGGGGATATGTACCAAGAGAATTTAGCTTTGAAATTATTAGTATAGAGGGATATATCCAATTTATCATTCGTACGGAAGAAAAATTTAGAGATCTTGTAGAGGCCGCCATGTACGCCCAATATCCTGAAGCAGAAATTAGTGAAGTAGAAGATTATATTGATTCTGTACCAGATAAATATCCCAATACTACCCACGATATGTGGGGAGCAGATTTTATTTTGGCAGAAAATGATGCCTATCCAATTCGTTCATACACCGAATTTGAACATAACATCTCAAAAGATACCGTACTCAAAGATCCAATGGGAACATTCTTAGAAAGTTTTAGTAGAATAGGGGCAGGGGAACAAATGTGGTTTCAAATTGTGATACGGCCAACAGATAACAAATGGAAAGAAAAAGCAATAGATGCTATTAAAGAATTCATTGGAGACAAAAGTCTCAAAAAGAAAAAACCATCAATATTTTCATCACTCACATCAGGCGGAATCATGGGAGAATTAAAAGGGCTTGCCGACGAAGCACAAACGCAAATTCTTGGTGCCGTTCTTGGTGTTGGTGGAGCAGCAGCTGCCGCAGCTGAAGGAGAACCTCCTAATAATCTCAAGAGCATGACTCCCGGACAAGTAAAACTCGTAGAAGAAATGGAAAAGAAAATTGGAAAAATAGGATTCAAAACAAAACTTCGAGCAATCTATGTGGCACGAAAAGAAGTCTTCAAACCAGAGCGGGGAGTACATGCAATGATTGGAGCTATCAATCAATTTAATATTCCAAACGCAAATTCTATTGTTCCTGGCTATGGACCTGGTGCGTCATATTTTATGAAAGATAAGCGAACCGCACAAAGAAAAATGCTCATCATGAATGCCTACAAAAAGCGTAAACTTAAAGGACCAAAAAATCCGTATGTATTAAATATTGAAGAGCTTGCTACTATTTGGCATTTTCCAATGTCACACGTTCGAACACCACTTCTCCAAAAAGCAGGTGCCAAACAATCCGAACCACCATCAAATCTTCCTGTGGAACTTATTGCGGGAATTTCCTACTCTTCACGAGAGGAGCCTATTGATCCACAAGCACCAGTACAACCAATTGATTCTGGCTACATAGTAGATTCACAAGGGGGATTCAACAGTGATCAAGAATTTGGATAAGCCTAGAAAAAATATTTTGTATATAAAAAACATATAATAAAAAGCGCGAGAATTTCTCGTGTCTTTTAGTACAGACTACATGATAGAATAGGTGATATGTAAGGCACTTGAAAAACAGCATAAAATATGCTAATCTCCCCCGACAGATAAAAATAGCCCAATATGTGGATTAATAATATCCTCAATAATAACGAAAAAATTCTCGCACTCTCACCAATGGCCGACATGACCGATTCAGCTTTTTGTCAGATCGTCAGACAAATTGGAGGAGCAAGTGTGGTTTTTAGAGAAATGGTTTCTAGTGAAGCTATTGTTCGTGATAATGAAAAAACACTAGGCATGACTGATTTTGTAGAAGCCGAACGACCAATTGTACAACAAATTTTTGGAGCAGATCCAAAAACGATGGCGCTTGCTGCCGAGCGTGTTATGGCACATGCCAATCCTGAAGGGATAGATATTAACATGGGGTGTCCCGTGTATAAACTCACCAGCAACTTCAATGGTGCCGCACTCATGAAAGAGCCAGAACTTGCCGCAACTATTGTGCGTGACATAAAAAAAGCAATAGGGGACACACCACTTTCAGTCAAAATTAGGTTGGGTTGGGACAATCCAGATACGTTCAAAACATTCATTCCAAAAATGGAAGAAGCAGGTGCTAGTCTCATTACTATGCACGGACGAACAAAGGCGCAAGGATATAGTGGCAAAAGCGACTGGGAGAGACTTCGCCAAGCAAAAGAAATTGCTACCGTACCATTTCTCGCCAACGGAGATATTCATGAATCGCATCAAGTACAAGAAGTATTAACCCAAACAGGAGCAGACGGTGTGCTCATCGCTCGTGGTGCACTGGGGAACCCATGGTTTTTTAAACAGGTGATAGAGCCAAACTATACGGTAACAAGAGAAGAACGAATCAATACCGTTCTCACACATGCTAAACTCCATATCAAGCATCATTCGGTACTTCGCTCTCTTGCCAAACGAAATAAACTTGCTGGAGTAACTCCAGAAGAGTTAGAAAAAAATAGCATCGTCACCTTCCGCAAACATCTTTCTTGGTATTTCAAATCAATAAAAATACAACAAGAACTTTCCGGAATAAAAGAATGGCGAGGACAACTCGTGAGAGTAAACTCAATAGAAGAACTAGAAGAAGTGCTCACAGAATTTCCTAAACCAAAAACGACCAGTTAATACTGGCCGTTTTTTATTATTGAGGACGTTATCTTTCAGCAAAAGGAGGCGCTGCAAAGATTGTTTCTTTTTGTTCACGAGTTACGCCGCCATTTTCATGAAGTATACCGGTAAGCATTTTTACTTTGCCATCTTCTTTCTTTAATACGGATATAATATCAGCACGTTGTTCTGCCATTTTTCGATCAAGATAATCTTTGGTTACCATGGCAGATTTTACACCAATCATGTCTCCTTTCAATTTTGAGACGTCTCCTTTGAGACCTGATACATCTTCCTTCAATATCGAGACATCTTGTTTTAATTCAGAAACATCTTTCTTTAACCAAGATATATCATGTTCCATATGTTCCAAGCGAACATCAATTGATGTTGAAAAGGCATGAATAGCCTCCAAAATTTCTTGTTTCCCCTCCATAGAGTTACATATTAATAGATAAATAATGTAACAATAGTATAGCAACTACTTTTTTTCCGCACAAATAACCGTGTTCAAGAGCAATCGGGCAACAGTTATTGGACCGATACCTCCTGGGGTAGGAGTTACCCATGCGCCAGCATCAAGAACTTCTTGCACATGTACATCACCATACATTTTTCCATCTTCAAAACATACTCCCGTATCAATCACAATGGCTCCTGGTTTTACCATATCACCACGAACCAAATCTTTTTTCCCTACAGCACTTACAATAATATCAGCCTGAAGACAGAGTTCTTTGGTATTTGTTGTTTTACTATGACACACAGAAACAATTGATCCCATGTGTTCAAAAATAATAGCCATTGGTTTTCCCACAAGCGCGCCACGACCAAGGATTGTTACGTGTTTATCACGAACCGTAACAGCAAGGTGTTCAAGAATACTCAATACAGCTCCGGGAGTAGGGGGCAGTACAACAGCCGTACTGGCCTCAAGTGAAGAAAGATTTTCTGAGTGTAAACAGTCCACATCAACAGCAGGAGAAACGGCATCAAGTACTTCACGGGTATACAAATGATCTGGAATAGGAAGTTGAACAATAAGTCCAGAAAGCATGGGATCTTCTTGAATAGCCGTAATCTGTGCAATCAGCGTTGTTTGATCAATATCAGCAGGGAAGTGGTGCAAAAAAAATTCAATACCAACCGTTTGTGCAGCTTCACCTTTTTTTCGAACATACGTTGCTGATGGTTGATCATCTCCCACCAAAATAACCGCCAGTTTCACAGGATGGCCTTGTTTTTTGAGAGAAGAAACACGCTCTGCCACTGTAGACAAAATTTGTTGCGCAATAGGTTTTCCCTTAATTTTTTTATTCATAATAACAAAACAATAGCAAAATAGAGCAAAAAATTCAATATAAAACACCCAGAATAATCTAGGTGTCTTTTTTTGTATTAAGTATGACGTCGTCCACCACGTTGTTTATTTCCCGTTCGTCTATGACCAGCTGTTGGACGTTGGTCTTGTCTTGGGGAAGAAGAAAAATTGGATCCTCCTCCACTACGACGTTTTTTTCGAGCACCACCACCAGATTGTCCCCCGCGTCCTCCACGACCGCGACTACCTGAATGCATTGATTGCGGTTCACGTGGTGCGGGTCGTTTTGCTGGAAGTGTTGGGAGGTTCATAAGAGAAAGAGATTTACGGATCAGTTGTTCAATTTTCTTTACATCGCCACGTTGATCTGGTGTGGCAAATGAAATTGCTTTTCCAGATCGTCCTGCACGACCGGTTCGTCCAATACGGTGAACATAGTCTTCACTATTTTCAGGAAGATCAAAGTTTATCACCAATCCAAGATGGCTCACATCAATACCACGTGCTGCAATGTCTGTTGCAACCATAATACGAAAAGATCCTTTGGTAAATCCTTCCAGTGCTTTTTCTCGTTGGGTTTGTGATCGGTTTCCATGGATTTCTGTTGCCGTGTGTCCCATGTTTACAATATCGCGAGCAATTCGTTTTGCCCCATGTTTTGTTCGTGAGAACACAAGGACGGTTTCTTCCTTATATTCGGCAAGAATAGAATCAAGCAAGCGAATTTTATCACCTTTTTGTACAATAAATAGTTCTTGTTCCACATTCTTTGCAGCCGTTCCTTGCGGAGCAATTTCAATGCGCAATGGCATTTTCATAAATTTACTCGCAAGTGTAGAAATAGAACTTGGCATGGTTGCTGAAAAAAGCATCATCTGCTTATCTTTTGGTGATAATTGTAAAATCTTTTTAATTTGTGGCAAAAATCCTATATCAAGCATTCGATCAGCTTCATCAAAAGTAATGATGGTGATCTTATTAAGCGTATAAATTTTTTGATCAATCAAGTCCATCAATCGCCCTGGTGTGGCAATTACGATATGTGGATTTTTTTGTAATGCTTTTTGTTGGCGAAATTGGGGTGTTCCACCAATAATTACCGCTGTTTTAAGTCCAATAGGAGCGCCAATTTGGGTAAGTGCCTCATCAACTTGCAAGGCAAGTTCACGAGTAGGTACAAGGATAAGTCCGTGTCCTTTATTCTCAGCAATCCGTTGAATCATTGGAATACCAAAAGCAAGAGTCTTTCCAGTCCCTGTTTGCGCAATACCAATGACATCTTTTCCAGCAAGTCCGCCAGGAATAATTTGATGTTGAATTGGAGTAGGAACCGTAAATCCCTTTTGTGAGATGATAGTGAGCAATTTCTCAGCTATCGGAAGGTCGGCAAAACGACCAGTGTTCTGTATTACTTTGTGTGTCATATATTGTTATTAGCGACCCGACGTTCTTTGGGTGCCACATATATGAGACAAAAAGATACGAGTCTGTAGAGGAACAAAGCCCCTAAATAAATGAATGGCTAATAATAACATAAAACAGGGTGTTTGTCAATCTACGTTTTGTCCCTAATAAAATGAAGCACCCCGCACGGACGAATCCATGCGGGGTGTGTTGAGGTAGTCTCCTCGGCGGTACCGACCCGCCTGACGGCGGGAAGAAACCAAGTGTCCAAGTGACCAATGCCAAAAGCAAAGGCCACAAGGACCCGAGGGACTTTAATTGCGGACGGCGAGGAAGCGACAGAAGCCGTCCCATCGATAGTCGTGCCAGTAGAGGTCGAGGCGCCGTTTCGACCTGCGCCTGTCGAGGCAGGGCACGTCGCGGTCACCATAGCGGTCGACCCACGACGAGCCGAGGGCGACGATCGGGAACTCGCGTTGGACGTCGGGGAACGTCGCCCCGAACGCCAACAGCTCCTCGATCGTCGCGGCGCGCAGGCCGTTCGCGTCGAGGTACGCCTTGGCCTCGCTCGTGCTCGCCACCTTGTTGAGGTGGACGAGCTCGAGGTTGACCTCGACGAGACCCTCGCCCTTGACCTGGAAGTTGCGCGAGCTGACGTCTGAGTTCTTCCAGTCGTAGCGACCGGCCTCCACCATCTGCTCGACGGTCATTCCGTAGTCGACGGTGACGTGGTAGTCCTGGAGCTTGTCGTTGACTTGCCCTTGGGGGTTGCGCAGGAACGCCTGCAGGAGCTCGCGGGTCACGCGCCCCGACTTGTCCTGGGCGAGGAGCTCGGAGATCTGGTCGGTGGTGATTCGGCTGTTCATCTTCTTCTTCCTTGCATCTGCCGACAGACAGCTCTACACCCCCGACCCCATGTCGAGCATATTACTGCCAATATCGAACAGACACCGTACGTGACTGGAGGAAATCTCCAGCCTTCTTTCGGGCTATTTACGTTGAAATAAGCCAAAAGAAAGCGGAGAAATCCAGTTAATAAAAAGAACAAAGTAACGACGTAACATAGAATAAAATAATAATTTTGTCAATCATATATAGACAATAAAATGAAAAATTCATTTGGCAGTGAAAAAAAGAAACGAGTGTATATACATTCGTTTCTTTTTTTTCAACACACCGGTTGAGAATTGTTGGTTTTTATGTTTGTCCTAAATTTATTAAAACATGATTTTTTTTACCAAATGAAGATCTATAAATACGTCGCTACTCGATATTCATCATCAGTAAGAGAAACAAAAGAAAAACGATCGCCATACGTCTCACGATCAGTACGATCGGAGGATTCAAATTGTGGATGATGAGGAAACACAATATAATCCACCAAACCAATCCCCGTTGTATCTGCCAACACAAAAGATGATGGCAATTCAAGAGTATCCTCGGCAACAAAGGGTTCCACTGAAGGACCCGCCAACAAAGAACCAGCACTAGATCCCACGTATAACGTATCCGTGGTCCGTAGTAGTTCTTTTACCAAAGGAATAAATCCACTGGTATGAGCATAGTGGTATAGATAGGTTGTATTTCCACCAGCAACAAACACCATATCAAACGGAGCCAAAACGGAAGAAAGTTGCGTGGGAGTATAATCACGCAAATCAATTTCAGTTAGTGTATAGCCAAGCGAAATCAAAGATTTTTTATCATTATCTTGCCAGGGAACATTCTCATATACCTTTCCGGCCGTCGTAATAAAAGCAACCGCAATAGGTGTAGATGGAATAATATCCTGAGAAAGTAACGTATTCGCCACGGTATGAAATGACGAAGTGAGTACAACATTACGATGCATAGTTAAAAGAAAAGGGAATATACGGCTGAAGTAATAACATCTGTCTCTGGTCCATGAGCAATTGCTCCACCAAGTGTTCCGGTAAAGGTAAGTAAGATGGCTCCAACAATTGCCAAAAAGACAAGCATAAGTCGATTGGTTAACAACGTAGAAAGAGCCATCAGCAGAGCGTGTATTTTTTTAAGAAATGAAGATTTTTGTATGAAAAGAGTATATGGTTTCCACGCATGTAAATAGGGCATGCTCAAAGCAAACAAGATAATACCATACAACCACACGGTAGCGGTCGCAAAAAAAGAATGAATTTCTACCAGATTATGATTGAACTTTTTGAGATGTTCCAATCCCTCTCCACTAGAAAGAGACAAAAATCCACCAAGAACACCAAAAAGAATCATGATGTATTTTCCTAATGCGAGTTTAGCCGTATATCGTGGAAACAAAAACAAAAATAGTTCTATTCCACTATAGAGAATAAGTAATCCAATAGGAATGTGTATAATTGCAGGATGTAGTGAACCCATAAAATAATGATAAAAAATAGACTATCTGATAATAACATGACTTTCCCTGCCATGACAAGGGGAATTCAGATAACGCGCATCAATACGAAGCCCTTCAAAAATGTTCATGGGGTACTTCTCCTTGTTGTGGGGGTACCTGGAATACTGCCTATTTATTTTTTATATTCAACTTTTTTCTGTGGATAAAACATATAGTACAAAAAAAATCACTTGATTAAGTGATTTTGTTCGGGAACAGGGATTCGAACCCCGATACCCAGGACCAGAACCTGGTGTCCTACCATTAGACGATTCCCGAATGTAGCATCATCATACTACCGAAAACTATTCAATCAATCAAGTATCGGCCCAATAAATAACCGTTCTAAAAATGCATGACTCACCACCACGATATCACTCCACGCAAAGCCACGTCGCAAAAAAGATGCTGCGTTTAAAACATGTTGCTTCATGTACCCATGAGACAAAACATACACATGAGGATCATTTGGTTCTTTTATCACCGATCCGTTAGAAATTGTTTGTTCATTTAACGTTGGTAAATATCCTTTATCCACTTCTTCACCATCAAAATATCCATCTCCATCACTATCCGCCAACCACAGCACCGTCCCATATTCAATCTCTTTTTGTTTTGTTAATCCATCGTTATCACCATCCGTATTTGCCGTCGCAACAAGCACTGGAGACGTAAAAATAGCCACAGCAGCGCCATGTTGTGTATCATGAGGAACAAAGTCATGCATCGCTCGCAAAACCGTCTTAAACGAATAACGATACTCTTTCCCAAACTGTGTACCTGGATCCTGAGCAATAAATACCTCCGCATCACGATCATACCCAGACAGCACCACTACATGATAATCAAGTTGTGATGTTTGAAAAAAACGATTTTGTAAATCTGGACCATTCACCGGCAAAATAATAGGTCTCCCTGCATCAATTTCAGCAATCATATCTTCAACAGTAGGGGAGGAAACAACCTTTGCTTCCCATGTAAAAAATGCATTAATCAATCCTACTATTTCATCAGCAGGTTCATCCAAACTTGCGCCATATACTGATTCCTTTAATCGAATTGTTTTTAAAATACCATCTTTTGCGACCGCTGTTGGTAACTCATATCCAGCATAAAATGCGTCAATCATAGTAATAGAGGTTTCTTCACACGCATTTTGCCAGGGTTCCCACCAAACTCCCTCGGGTGCTTGGGAAGAAAAAGGTACCGCAAGATGTACATTGCGAACAGGAACGTCGGCGGCAAACACAAGAGAGGGAAAAAAAATAAATGCGAGAAATAGGTATCGGAACATAAATGTTGGTAAAAAAAGAAAGTCAATAATAACTACTATAACAGAAAAACAGTGTATTGCGTACACTAACGGTCTTTTATTTTTTTAAACGTGTTTAGCCAACAACCTGTCCACCAAATGCCGCTGCCAAATCTTGCACATCAGTATCGCTAGAGACAAAAGAAGGTTTTTCGGTAGATGCTTGAATAATCACCGTAATGCCTAAGGGCATACCAGCCGCTGCCGTCAAATGTCCGTCTAATTTTTGTTTGCACTGAATATCAAGTAATTTATCTTGATGAAAAGAATATTGCACCCCAAGAGTCAATGTTGACCCCGAGATTGATAACACATCAGTCATTTTAAAAATAAAACTTAGTGAAGGAGATTCTTTTTCTATAGCAGAAACACACGTTTTCCAATATTTTTTTGCATCATCAAAAGAACATATACCAGGATGATCATCAACGTCAACTAAAGGAGTGTCTTCTTGCGCATCAGCTATCTCATCCATAACAACGTCGTCATGAGTAGCCTCTTGTGATTCTTCAGGAGTCACAATAATGGTTTTTTCTTTTGTTATTGGTGTAACAGTAGCTGTTGAAGATGATGAATCAGTAGTTTTCGTTATAGGTGTTACCGTTTTTTTTGCATGAAGAGCAGGAACAGTATTTGCGTGTGTCGTTGTTGGTATAGCTCCTGATGCACCGCACCACTCTACAACAGCCATTTCAAGAGGAAGCTGTGGCATTGGCGCTGAGGTAATTTCGGTATAACGCTTCATCACAATATCAATCAACTGTACGAGTTCATACGCAGAAATACTTTGAGATAATTCAGCAAGTGTTTCTTTTGCTGGTTCGCTCAAATCTATCCCCACATGCTCCTCAGATTTGCTCAATGATAACATCATCACCGCCCGCAAGAGTTCAATCGTGTCATACCCAAGTTGCTTTGCATCAAGTCCTTTCTCTCTATAAGAGAATAATTGATCAAGAGCCGTAGAAATATCCTTATGAATAAGCGACGCGCAAAAGGCGAGCGTTTCTTCCACAAATGACGTTGGTAACACCAAAGAGGCAACATCTGCAGTAATCGTCTGTTCTCCCGTAGCAATCAACTGATCAAGTAAGCTAATTGCATCACGGACACATCCATCACTTTTGTTAATAATCCGATCAACAACACCCGGTTCAATTACGACTCCTTCTTGCGTAGCAATAGATTCAATATGTGCTTTGAGTGTTTCGTAATTAATTTTATGAAACGTAAATCGCTGACAACGAGAAATAATTGTTTCCGGCAACTTATGCAACTCTGTCGTTGCTAAAATAAAAATGACATGTGCAGGTGGTTCCTCGAGTGTTTTAAGTAACGCATTAAAGGCACTCGTTGAAAGCATGTGTACCTCGTCGATAATAAATACTTTGTAAGGAAGGGAGGTTGGACGAAACTGCGCATTATCAATAATATGTTCTCGTACATGATCCACTCCCGTATGACTTGCGGCATCAATTTCAATCACATCAAGTGATCGGGATTCACTAATTTCAATTGCTGCTTGTGAAGTATTGTCAGGCTCTACATCACTTCCTTTTTCCTTGGGACAATTAACTGCCTTTGCCAAAAGGCGAGCAAGAGTAGTTTTTCCTACACCACGTGGCCCAAAAAATAAATACGCATGTGCAACCTTGTCCATACGTATTTGGTTCATTAATGTTTGTTTTATATGGTCTTGTCCAACGGTATCAGCAAATCGTTGCGGTCTGTACTTATGATATAACGCCATAGGAATACGAGTTAATTTTAGGTGTTCATTCATGAAATGACGTACCAAAAATTGTTTGACAATGAAACATGAAAAAATGAAAATAGATGAGTATAGTATATCTGAACCCAGACGCCTCGTAAACCCTCATCCCCAGAAACTATTGCCTATAGGGGACCCCCATGTTATACTGTGGATAAGATGCTTAATTAACTAACTTGCATATATGCCAAGAAAAGCAAATCCCGCGCTCTTGAAACCACTAACTCTTTCATCTGAACTGGAAGCAGTAGTAGGAAAAGGGCCAATGCCACGTTCTCAAGTAGTAAAAAAACTTTGGGAATACATTAAGAAACATGATCTCCAAAACCCAAAAAACAAACGAAACATTTTTGCTGATGACATGCTTATGCCGCTATTTGGAAAAAAAGAAGTTACTATGTTTGAAATGACAAAACTCGTTTCACCACATATCACTGATCCAGATAAAAAAGTATAACGCGAAATACAAAGAAAACAAAAATCTCTCATACCGAGAGATTTTTTATTTGTCTATATTATTGATCAAGAACTATGAACTATCTGTTTAATTACATGATCCACCGCACCCCATTCACTCATGCCACTGCGTGGAACAAGGAGTACAACTTCATCTCCAGCATTCCCTTTGTAGTACGTGACAGAGGCGCCAATAACTTTATAGGTTCTTCCTTCGGCAAGTACCACCCAATGATCTACGCTTGCCGTATCTTTTACCAATTCACCAATAACTCGTTTTCTATCAATTGGACCGATCTGTTTGTAAATATGGGATCCTTTATTGGTAATAGTTAATTTAAGCAAATCACCTTCAACCATTTTTGATTTACTTGCATAATTTTCAGGAACATTATATTCATGGCCATCTTCACCAATCATGGCAATTCCATTAAACACTCCTTCAATAACGGTTTCACCTGTTTCAAGTACTTGCGTTTTTTCGTGAAGCCCCATAATCGCCAACGTTACTCGTTCACCATCAAGTAAGCGAAGCAACGCATTGAGCTGATCTTTCATAGAAAAAATCATACTCTTCATCTTATCAATATCCAAAGATGATGCCGTATGCTGCTCAAAAGAGTCTGATGTGTGAGGATGGTGAAGATTTCGTTCGCGTAATGCCTCGGGGGAAGGAACCTGAACAGTAGATGGTTCCTCAAAATCAAGCGCGTATGGACGCGTTGTCTCTGGGATATGTTGTCCTGGTGTTGTCTGAGAATCGTCAGCGTGTTGGTGTTGTGTATAAGGGGGGAGGGAAGAATGAGGAGTAGAAGAATACTGTTCACGTGGGGGGTGAGATGCAGCATGACTCGAAGAAGAGAGAATATCGCCAATATGGTTCATAGACAATCAATACTAAATACTAAATACTAAATAAGGTACGCAAACATGGTTTGCATACAATATCTGATATCTAGGGGCTAGAGCGACGCTTCGATCATGTCGGTTTTTGCCGACTCAGAAGACTCACCGATCTTTGTTCGCTCTAAAATCTCGGACTCTACAATACTACGATCTCGCCCATATTTCAAGCGGGACAATTGTTTAATTTGAGCTGCCAAATTGCTATTTCCCTTAACAGGGGGATAGGCACCAATAAGAAATGGTTTGCTGGCCTGATTGTCAATAAGCTCTTTTACATAAAAAGAATATTGGGGAGTATTGAGCAAATCATATGATCCAAATGTTGGGGCGAATTCCTTTGCCAATATTTCAGAATCATCAGGACCAATACGACCAACCATCATTGTTCCCACATTTCCAAGCACCGCATCACGAATATCAGACTTTCCTTTATCATCAGTAAGTTGTCCCATATATTGATGAGCAACAATCAAATCAAGTTTATATTTTCGAGCTTCAGATAAAATAGTAGAAATAGAATCAGTAACAAAATTTTGAAACTCATCGATATAAAGGTAAAAATCTTTTCTGTCTTCTTCTTTCGTATCTGCCCGCCCCATAGCTGCCATTTGTAGTTTTGCCACCACAATGAGTCCAAGCAGTTTTGCATTTATCTCACCAGTTCGTCCTTTTGCCAAGTTAACAAGTAAAATTTTATTATTGTCCATAACATCACGAAAACTAAATGCAGATTTTTGTTGTCCCATGATATTTCGCATCATTTCATTTTCCACAAATCGTCCAACCTTTGATACCAAATACCCAAGCATTTCAGATTTATGATAATCACTTGTTTTTGCCATTTCTTTCTCCCAAAAGGCACGCACCACAGGATCTTTCACTTTTTGAAGATATTCTTTCACATACTCATCATCAGTAAACATGCGAGGAATATCAATGACCGTTCCTGGGTTAGAAATATCAGCCATAAGAGTCAACATACAATTACGCATGTTATGCTCAAACATTGGTCCAATCATTTCTGGGGGAAACAATTTATAAAAAATAGAGATCATTTCCTGCACGGCAAAATCTCGTTGATCTTCAGATTGCGCAGCAAGCATGTTAAGCCCAATGGGGCGTTCAATATCTGATGGATCAAATATAATAACATCATCGGCACGTTCCTTTGGAATATGCTCTAATATTGCCTCTACAAGGTCTCCATGAGGATCAACAATAGCCACGCCTTTTCCATCTTGAATATCTTGAATTGCTAAATTTGCAATCGTTACAGATTTACCACTTCCGGACTTTCCAATAATATACAAATGGCGTCGTCGGTCTGCTTCTTTTATTTTGACATCTTTGCGGATACCTCGATAATCAATAAATCCAAGCAACAATCCTTCTGTCGGTAAGTTTGGTGGTGGGGGAGCCGTACGTCCTTGAAGCCACTTAATATTTGGTGCTTCCGTTGAGTGAAGTGGCAAATGCCATAATGATGCCATTTCTTCCGTATTCGCAATCATGTACCGTCGTTCGTGAAATGATCGGTAGATAAATGACTGAATTAATTTATCCTGTCGTCGAGGAATAATTGCTTTAAATGAATTTCCGAATCGATAATAGTTATATTGTCCAAAAGCATTAACAAGATTGTCGAGATTGAGTTTGGCTGTTGCCTCATTTTCAGAAATGCTAAGAAGGCGGATCGTAACATCCATGCCACCTTTGGTAAGTTTTTGTTCAATACCTTTCAACATCTCTTCTTCCATAGCCGAAATTTGGTATGGTTTATTTCCATCAGGGGATTGAAGGTCTTTTTTTGAATTTTGGAAGGCACTATTAAATATACCTCCTGCCATGCCTAATACTTTTGAAAGAATAGACGTGTTCGTAACTTCTTCAAATCGTTTTCCTTTCTTTACTTCACGAACAACATGGATACCTTTTTGTCGCCATCGTTTTTTGCTGCTCCGAATGACAAATTGAATTGCCGCAGAACTATTTTCTTCATATACACGAGACAATACATTTAATAACGCAGAGAGCGGATCAGAATCCATGGTCTTGTAGGTTTTTAAGGGGAAAACATGACTTTTGGTTGGGGTAAGATAGGCGCCAAGAATGGTACTGTTTTTAGTAAAAATATTGTAATCCGTAATTTGTGTAATTTCGGCATACGGATATTGTGCATGAATTTGTTGTTCAATGAATTGGTGCCATTTCAAAGGTACTTCAATATAAAAATAAATGAGATGATTATTGACAACAATTTCACAAGACATGTGATCATCTCTGCCGCTAATCCATCGGCTAAATCCGCGTTGTGCCTTAAGTCCCGCAATAGAAGAAAAAAAGGTTTCCGTAATACCAATTTCTTCTTTGACCTGTTCTAGGCGATCATCTTCACCGGCTTTTCCTCCACTTCCTTCAGATTTTCGTTCTTTGGGAACCATGATACGTAACACCACACGATTAAACGCTTTGCTCTGTTGCGTTTTTCCATGTAAAAAGGCACGAAGAAAAAATAACAATGCAAGTGCGACGCCAAAACAGCCTAATCCAATAAACAGCAAAAGAAAAAATGGATCAGATAATAATGTATCAGCCTGAAATACTGGCTGACCAAAAGTAGGAGAAGGAATAGTTGTGAATTGAAAAACAGAAAATACCATAAAGTAAATTATGTGCGAGGAGGTAAATGATGATGAAGAGAAACAATTTTATCTGCCTTAATTTTGGCCTCTTGTTCAATAAAAAATTTATTTACTCCAGGCAATAGTTTCAACCAATCAATAAGGAGTAATACCACCTTCTTTGCTTTAATTTTTGTGGACTGAAGCATTCTACGAAGTTCTTGTGCTGTTTCTTCTCCTTTAATTTTAAATTCTTGTTGTTGGACAGGAGTCATCTCCATAAAGGCATCTTTCAATCCATCTTCCATGATTTTTTCAACCTGAACCGTTATTTCATCTCGAATTTGTGGAATAGTTGTTGGTTTTTTCTTTTTTGATCGTCGGAGTGTTTTGCGCAATACATCAAGTGTACTACTATCAGATTCAACAGAAGGGGTATCTACGCGAGGCGGTGTTTCAGGAAATTCTTGTTCTTTTTGTGGTTCAACTACTTCTGTTGTGGATAGTGTTTCTATAACAAAAGAAGGAGCTTCCGGAGTAGACTCTTTTGGTAACGTGAATGATGGAGAACCTAATTCTTTTTGTGGATCGATCATAAAGTAAAACGTATCAATAGTATATCAAAAAATATAAAGAGCGGGTAGCAACAGCTTGTGAATCAAAAAACATACTCGACAATATATCGAGTATGTTTTTAAAAAATAGGGTTATTAACGAGAAAGAGCTTGGCCGTCACTGGTATCTTCTATCTCAAAACCGAGTGCATGAATTTCATCTCGTAGCGCATCGCTTGTTCCCCAATCTTTATTTTTTCTTGCCTCCGCACGAGCATCAAGCAGTGCCTGAACATGCTCTGAAATATCATGAGGAATAGGGGAGTCAGTAGTAAGTAAATTCAATCCAAGCACGTCATCAAATTGTTTGATCATGTTGCGAGAAACGGTGCCTTGTTTCAATCCTGTCCACAATACGGCCAATGCTTCAGGAGTATTCAAATCATCATACACGGCGGTAAAAAATGCGTCCGTTGTTGATTCATCATCAACAATATTTTCATCAATAGCCGCAATTTGTTTTTTTAAATTTTTCAATCCATTTGTTGCCGCCTCTAGTGCTTCCCATGTGAATGTGAGTTGTTTACGATAATGTGCCTGAAGAAGAAAGTATCGATAGGCAAGTGGATCAATACCTTTGGTAAAAAGTGTTTCAAGTGTCAAAAAGTTATCATCAGACTTACTCATTTTTCCACTTGGGACAACAAGAAATTCTCCATGCATCCACACATTCACCCACGGATGATGAGCTCCAGCACATTCAGCTTGTGCAATTTCATTGGTGTGATGCACGGGGATATGATCAATACCACCACAATGAATATCAATATGTGTTCCAAGATATTTCATTGCCATGGCAGAACACTCAATGTGCCATCCTGGAAATCCTTTTTTTCCAAAGGCATCCCACTCCATCTGACGGTGTTCACCTGGTTGAGAAAATTTCCATAAGGCAAAGTCATGTGCATGTTTTTTTTCTCCCATATCAACGCGAGATCCTGCTTGCAATTCTTGATTTTGCAAGTTTGCTAATGCCCCATAATTGTCACATGCTGCAGTATTGAAATAAATACCGTCTTTTGTTTCATACGTATATCCAGTATCAATAAGTGTTTGTACTTGATCGATTTGTTCTTGAATATGATCTGTTGCCTTACACCATATCGTTGGCTCGGTCAGGTTGAGCTGTTTCATATCATGCATAAACGCTTCAGTATAAAAAGCCGCAACTTCCCACGCGGTATTTCCTTCGCGTCGGGAACCTTTTTCCATTTTATCTTCCCCCGCATCAGCATCATCAGTTAAATGTCCTACATCAGTAATATTCATTACATGTTTTACGGTGTAGCCAGCATGACGGAGCGTTCGAACAAGAACATCTTCAAACACATACGTGCGAAGATTCCCAATGTGTACATAGTGATACACCGTAGGACCACAGGTATACACACCAATGGTCTGTGGAGTAATAGAAGCAAATAATTCTTTTTTACGGGAAAGCGTGTTAAACAACGTAATCATAAAATACAGTCATAAGTAATGGAGTCATTATAGGGAGAAGAGTATATTTTGTAAAGGTATTTTTATACAAGAGAGGAGAGAAAGAATATCTGCATTACATACAACACAACAAATATGGTATACTATTTTCAATTATCAATAGACAGCTAATCCTGCTAGCTACGTTTCTATGAGTCTCTTCGCAAAAAAACAATCTTTTTTAGGAATTGATATTGGTGCAGACGGAATAAAACTTGTTGAACTGCACAAAACAAAAGGACGCCCACAATTGTGGACATATGGAATTGCACATCAAAAAATGGATATCCATATTGCCAAAACAGAAAAAACCCCAGAAGATCTTTTGGCAGAAAAACATATTTCCCTAGATGACCAGAAAAAAAAGAATGAAAAAAAAATGGAAGTGGATGATCCGAGAATTACGGAGTATGCAAAAGTGCTTAAGGATTTAATGAAACAAGCAAAAGTAACCACAAAGCTTGTTACCGCGAGTCTTCCTGTATCACATATTTTTCATACGGTAGTAACGCTTCCTACCGTCGATCAAAAAGAAGTAAATCATCACATTGAAGCAAAAGTAAAAAAACTCATTTCAAGACCACTCGACGAAGTTCAGCTCATTAGTCAAAAAATTCCTGAATCAAAAGAAGAAGAAAAAAAATATCTCAAATATTTAGTAACCGCTGCCCCAAGAGATTTGGTAACGTTTTATACTGCAATTTTTCAAAAAGCAGGGTTACAATTAGAAGAATTAGAAACAGAAGCATTTGCCTTAGAACGATCTCTCGTTGGAAGAGATAGTGCCGTCTCCATGGTTGTTGATATTGGTGCTGAGCGAACAAATTTTTTCATTATTGATAAAGGAATTCCCGTTACGCAAAGAAGCATTCAAATGGCAGGAAATGATATTGATGGGGTACTAAACAGATATTTACAACTTGATCCAGAATCAGCAAAACAGGTAAAACACGACATGACATACATGAAAAATGCTCAAATTCCTGCAAGTATTTTTTCAGATGTCCTTGATCCTATTGTCAAAGAAATAAAGTATAGTTTTGATTTATATCTTCATCAAACGGGAAATGAAAATAAACGACCGGAAAAAATTATCCTCACAGGAGGAGCTGCCATATTTCCTGCAATTGCCGACTATATCCAAAAAACAACAAGCACCAAAGTATTTGTTGGTGATCCTTGGGCAAGGACCGTATATCAACAAGGATTAAAATCAGTACTCGACCAGTTGGGACCACGTATGGCAGTAGCGATTGGTCTTGCCATGAGAAACATTGTATAATGCACTTATTCACAATTATCTTGTAAACAATCAGTGTAATGTGTACCATGTTATGGTACACTAATCGTACAACATATCAGTAACTAATATTGTATGGCAGAAAATATTATTCACGTGCTCCTTGTAGAAGACGATACCTTTCTCTCAAATATCTACAAAACAAAATTTGAAATGGAAGGATTTAAAATCAGTACCGCAGATAATGGAGAATCAGGATACAATGAGGCAAAAAAGAAAAAGCCTGATGTAATATTGCTTGATATTTTGCTCCCCAAGATGGATGGATTTGCCGTATTAGAAAAACTCAAAGCTGATGATGATACAAAAGATATTCCGGTAATCATGCTAACAAACCTTGGGCAAAAAGATGACGTAGACAAAGGATTTGAATTGGGTGCTGTAGATTATTTAATAAAAGCACATTTTAAACCCTCAGAAACGGTAGAAAAAGTGAGAAAGGTCTTAAAAAAATAGATCCTACATATTTATGTCAAATAACCGTTCTACAAGGAGAGGGGGTGACACCTCATGAACAAAAAAGGGTTTACCTTAATCGAATTGCTAGTCGTTATTGCAATTATCGGACTATTATCTACACTTGCTGTTGTTGCGCTTGGTTCTGCAAGAGAAAAAGCACGTGATTCAAAACGTCTTTCTGATATGAAACAAATGCAAACAGCACTCGAGTTGTATTTTACAGACCAAAATGCTTATCCAATCGTAGCTACTTCAGAAACACTTGGTTCTGGAAGCTATGCGTGTCTGAACGCATCCGGATTTGCAGCAACAGGATGTTCTTCTGCGTATATGGCACAAATACCTGCTGATCCAACATCAGGACAAAATTATACATACACAGGATCAACATCTACATATACCATCACTGCAACTCTAGAAGGAACAGTAAGCGGATTATCTGGTACTATTTCTTCAACTCCATCAGGAATCAACTAATATATTTTAGTATAACGATTATAGTGCCCCTTATCAGGGGCATTTTTTCGTGATATAATTACGTCACTATGATATGGTTTCATTACACAATTACAATAGCTCTCGGCCTTGCGTTAGGCAGTTTTGTTAATGCCTGGGTGTGGCGAGTAAAAGAACATAGATCGATCGCAAAAGGCAGATCAATGTGTACCACGTGTCATACACAACTTACCTGGTACGACAACATTCCTATAATAAGCTACTTGTGTCTAAAAGGTGCTTGCCGCACGTGCAAACAACCAATTTCTTTACAATATCCAATCGTTGAATTGGTGATGATGTGTCTATTCACAGGTATTCTTTGGTATCACGGAGCAGAATTTTCAGTAGTCGTCGCAAAAGATTGGTACCTGGCAACCATACTTACATTTGTTTTTTTATATGATTTAAAATATGGCTACATTTTAGATAGAATAATTTTTCCCGCCACAGCAATATTGGTAATCCTGAATATCATGTACTCTTGGGTCAGTATCCCTAGTATGGCATTGGGAATACTTGTTGGTGCTGGCTTTTTTCTTATTCAATATATTGTGTCAAAAGGAACATGGATTGGAGGAGGAGATATCAGATTGGGAGTACTTATGGGAGTACTTCTTGGTTGGCAATTAACAATCCTCGCGATATTTTTAGCATATATTATTGGCGCGGTAAGCGTACTTATCTTGCTTGTTTTCAAAAAGGTAAATCTAAAACAATCCACTCCATTTGGCACCTACCTGACCATTGCCACAGGAATAGCCCTATTTTATGGGGAACAAATAATTCATTGGTACATTCAATTATTATAAATAGAGAAACATATATGAATGACAGACATAGCATTATCCCTGCCGTATACCTTATGGCAATTAAAGAAGAAAAAATTCTCCTTATCAGAAGATATCAAACAGGCTACATGGATGGTAGCTATAGCCTTCCCGCAGGACATGTTGAACAAGGAGAGTTTGCCACGCAAGCACTCAGAAGGGAAATAAAAGAAGAAATAAATATTGAACTACAAGAACAAGACCTTACCTGTGTTCATGTGGTGCATCGGATAAAAGATGACGAACGAGTTGATTTTCATTTCATAGCAGATAAGTGGTCTGGAGAAATAATAAATAAAGAACCGCACAAGTGCGACGATATTTCTTGGTTTCCGTTAAATGATCTTCCTCAAAACATTATTCCTGTAGTAAAACAAGCTATAGAAAATTATCAAAAAGGTATTTTCTTCAGTGAGGCACGGTTTTAGCAATGATACCTACTATGCAAACACAACGTGAACAAAAAGTACAAAAACTTCGTGAACAAATAAATGATCTGCGGTATAGGTATCATGTCCTCAACGACCCTGAAGTTACCGATCACATGTACGAAGGACTCATGAATGAACTCAAAAAAATTGAAGATGAACATCCAGAACTCAAAACAAAAAATTCTCCAACAGAACGTATTGGATCACAAGTACAAGAAAAATTCGATAAAGTTACCCATGCGGTAAGACAATGGTCTTTTCATGATGCATTTACCAGAGAAGATCTAGAACAATGGCAAGAGCGAAATATAAAAATACTCGAAAAAAAACTAGGGAATAAACCCAAAGACCTCAATTACACTACAGAGCTAAAAATTGATGGACTTCACCTCGTACTTACCTATGAACAGGGTGAAATCAAAACAGCTGCCACCAGAGGAGACGGAAAAATAGGGGAAGACGTGACACAAAATATTAAAACCATTCATACTATTCCACTCAGTCTAAAACAACCAGAAAGCCTGATTGTAGAGGGAGAAGTATGGCTATCCACCACGCAATTTACACGTTTAAATAAGCAGCGAGAACAAGCAGGAGAACCGCTCTATGCCAATCCACGAAACGTTGCAGCAGGTACAATTCGTCAACTAGATCCAAAAATAGTAGCAGAAAGAAAACTTTCATTTACTGCATACGATATCTCCGCTGGAAACGTTCCCGATAATCAAAAGCAAGAACTCGAAAAATTAAAAACGCTCGGATTTGTGATAGATGATCATACAAAAGTATATAACAATATTGATGACATTATTGATCATTGGAAATTATGGAACAAAAAACGAACAAGCAAAGAATATTGGATTGATGGATTGGTCATTAAAATAAATCAAAAAAAATACCAAGACATGCTTGGTCATACAGGGAAAGCCCCTCGCTGGGCTATTGCCCTAAAATTTCCTGCCGAACAAGGAACTACTATTGTGAAAGAAGTCTATTGGCAAGTTGGAAGAACGGGAGTCGTTACTCCCGTCGCGCACATGGAACCTGTGCAACTTGCTGGTACCACCGTTACACATGCCACACTCCATAATTATGATGAAATTAATCGATTAGATCTTCGAGTAGGGGATACTGTTGTGGTAGAAAAAGCAGGCGATATCATACCAAAAATTATTCGCGTTCTTGATAAACTTCGAACAGGAAAAGAAAAAAAGATCAAAGAACCAATAACAGATCCCTACGGAAATCCACTAGAACGAAGAGAAATACAAGGGAAAAATGGGAACAAATCCGTTGGGCTGTATACCACAAACATGGAAAGTGTTGCTATTCAAAAACAACGCATTATTCATTTTGTATCAAAAAAAGCCATGAACATTGATGGGCTTGGAGAAAAAGTTGCGATACAACTTATTGACACAGGACTTATTCAAACAGTGGCTGATATATTTACACTCACCAAAGAAGATATAATTAGTCTTGAAGGATTTAAAGATAAATCATCAGAAAATTTAATACAGGCAATACAAAATGCAAAAAACGTTACATTACCTAAATTCATTTTTTCTTTAGGAATTCATCATGTGGGAGAGGAAACGGCTATTGCACTGGCAAACCATTTTCAATCATTAACAAACATAATGAACGCGTCTCAGGAAGAACTGAATGAAATTAATGATGTTGGACCACGAGTAGCAGAATCAATTACTCTGTATTTTTCAGATAAAAAGAATCAAGACATGCTGAATAAGTTACAGGCCAATGGATTACACATACTGCTGCAATCACAAAAAAATACCAATGTCTTAAAGGGAAAAACATTTGTGCTCACTGGAACGCTCCATACCATGACACGAGATGAAGCAAAAGAACAAATACGGATAGATGGAGGAAATGTATCAGGGTCCGTTAGTAAAAAAACAGATTACCTTGTCTCAGGAGAAAATTCGGGGAGTAAATATGAAAAAGCGCTCAGCTTAGGAGTAGAAATAATAAATGAACAGACCTTTCGTGAACTGTTAGAAAAAGAAAAGACTACCCGGAATGAATAGTCTACTAACAAAAAGAAGGTATCCTCGATGGTACCTTCGGTTGCCAGGAACCATCAGTTGACGAAACCATACATAATATATGGCCAAACAGGTGGTCGAGTATGTGGAGAAATTACATACCAACTTCTTTATACCTGTTTACTTACGTTCGTCCATCGAGGATGGACATACCCTAAACTATAGAGAACATTTTGGCAAGTATCACGAATAGAAGAGGGTACGTCTCATCAAAAAAAAAAATTGCAAAAGATACGACACAAAGGTATAATACATATATTATATAAATTTGTTCATATGGGCTTGTCACGTGATTACCGAAGACCATTTTGGCGAGGATTGCTTCATGCACTTCTTGTCGTCGCATATTGTGTATTTATCAGTTTGGTATACTTGTCTATTGATCAACTGTACGCAGGAGAAATTGAATATATAGTACAAATTGTTTTTGGATTATTTGCGAGCGTAGTATCAATTGCTATCTGTGCCTATCTCATTTTTTACGAGCCAATAAAAAAGCTGCTCAAACATCATTTTCGTGCTGCGTCTGTTATGATGATGTCTACACTTGGATGGTTACTCATTTTTGTCCTTATTTTTTTAATGGGACTTGTTTACACCGTAACATAAGAATATCTGTATGATAAAAACATATAAACGTGCTATTCAGTTTGGAGTCATGCTTTGGGTAATTATTTTTGTCGTATTTTCCATAATTTTATTTTTACCACCACTTCAAAATAAAGAACTGTTACCTCATATCATTTTGTGGATACTTCTTTTACCAATTACCTTGGGACTAACAAAATGGTACTTCAAAGCAATAGAACCAACAGGAAAACGTGGATTTCAATTAGGGATTATTGCGCTACTTGTTGGAACATTTTTGGATCTTACTATTACGCAATTATTCGTTCCAGGGACATACCAACAGTTTATAACATCATTCTATGGCGATTGGAAACTCTATGTCGGATTTGCAGAAATATTGTGTATAACAACAATCGCTGGTTTCGAGTTTGATGGGACATATAGCAAAGATATCTAAAACAATATAGTTGACACAATACAGTAAATACGATAAAACACGAGTACTATTTCGTGTTTTTTATGTTAAAAAAACAAGCAAACATATTGAGTATCGCTGGTGCTATTGGTTTTTTACTCCTCATAGCATTTCCAGTACTTATTCCAATTGCAGTCATTGGATCAATTGTTTATTATTATGCAAAAGTGAGTAAACAGTCTATAGTTGCTAATATCTTTAAAAAAAATCCAACTTCTATGCAAACCATAAATCCCAAAAAAACACGAAACATCATTATCTATACCCTCATAGTAATTGTCGGGTTTATCGTACTAAGTGTTGCCAGTAGTTTTTGGATTGTTATTGAAGCGGGGCAGACAGGAGTCCAATCTTTATTTGGAAAGGTAAAGGATACTGAATATAGTTCAGGATTCCATGTCAAAAATCCATTGGTAAAAATTACCAAAATGAATATTCGAACCCAAGAATATACAATGAGTATTTCTCAAGGGGAAGGAAATAAATTTGGAGCAGATGCTATCACGTCACTTACGAAAGAAGGGTTAAGTGTCGATCTCGACATCACGGTATTATACAATTTGAAAGAAGAAAACGCGTCAGATGTATACAGAGATGTTGGGGTGTCATATGAAGACGTTATTATTCGTCCACAAATTAGAAGTGTAATTCGAGAAGTAATTGCCAAATATAGTGCAAAAGATATTTATTCAGAAAAACGAGAAGAAGCCACGAACGAAATTTTACAAAAACTCAAAGAACGATTAGGAGCACGAGGAATAGAAGCCGAAGAAGTACTACTAAGAAACATACAACTTCCAGAAAACCTTGCCAATAGTATCCAACAAAAACTTCAAGCAGAGCAAGATGCGGAGCGATATGACTTTATTTTGGATAAAGAACAAAAAGAAGCACAAAGAAAACGGGTAGAAGCAGAAGGACAACGTGACGCCCAAAAAATAATCAACGAAAGTCTTACTACTAGATATCTTGAATATTTGTACATTGAGAGTTTAAAAGAACGGGAAGGCACAATCTACGTACCCACAAATCCAGACAATGGGACCCCACTATTTCGCGGAATATAAGAAATTGACAAAATTATAGGAATGGGTTACACTTTTTCCAGTGTAAGAACCCTCGTTAATACCTCTTGTTTGTAAGAGTAGATAGAGAAAAGGTCGACTTACCAGTAGTCGCTAGCGATGCCTGGCATCAAAAGTGACTATTACTCTTGTATAAACAAGATCAAACAATTATGCAAAACAAACTATTTGTAGGATCTCTTGCATGGGCAACTGATGATGAAGGACTTCGATCAGCATTTGCACAAGCAGGAAAGGTAGTTTCAGCTAAAGTTGTCACAGACAAATTCACAAACCGATCAAAAGGTTTTGGATTCGTTGAAATGGAAACTGAAGAAGAAGCACAAAAAGCTATTGATATGTGGCACGAAAAAGAACTTGACGGTCGAACAATCATCGTCAACATTGCACGTCCACGTGAAGAGCGATAATTCCTCTCAAAAAATAAAAACTCCGTATTGAAAAATATGGAGTTTTTTTATACAAAAATACTAGAAATACATCCTTATTTTTATATGGCAGCAGAACTAAAGGATTACTTGAAAAAATTATAAAGAATGCTACACTGAAAGAAATATGTATACAAAATCTCAACAACAACTCATGACAGCAGTCAAAAAAATTGTCGCTGATTTCTTTGAAGAATATCCGGTAACAGCGCATGGATTTGATCATGTTGCTCGTGTTGCAAGAAGAGCCAAGGAAATCGCTGTCGAGGAAAACGCGAGAAACGTATTTTTGTGTGAACTTGCTGGCTGGCTTCACGACATTGGTCGGGTACCAGAACATACGACAAACACCAACAAAAGACATCACGAACTTTCGTATGAACTTCTAAAACAATGGTATACAACATACGAAGAATTCACGATCCTTACACAGGAAGAAAAAATCGAACTGTTATACGCTGTACGGTATCATTGGAACAACGCCGCTTGTGCGTATGACACGGCCTGGATTCTCCGTGATGCTGATAAACTTGATATGTTTGGCGATATTGGACTGCATCGCGCGCAAACTTTTTTTAAAGATAATAAAGAAGGATTAAGCCAAGACATGAGAAATCATTTTGATGCAATCTACTGGATAAAAACGAAAACAGCAAAAAAAATAATGAAAACCGAACACCTCCTTGAACCAATAGAAGCCGCATACAAAAATATGCTTCAATCAAAAATTGAAGAGATCTCACTCAATTAATATATAAGAAACAGCGGAAGACGATAAAGATATATCAATACTCCCAGAACTATTGAACTATGAATCAAAGACAAATTATTATCGCCATGTCAGGAGGAGTCGACTCATCAGTAGCTGCTGCGCTTTTGGTTGAACAAGGATACGATGTAACGGGGGCCTTCATGATTAATTACGATGATAAAGCAGAAGGTCACGGAGAATGCTGGCGACCAGATTATCGAGATGCGGTTCGTGTGGCCGCCAAACTTGGCATCCCACTTCTTCGCATAGATTGCACCAAAGAATATCGTGAACAAGTTATTGGCTACATGCTCAAAGAATATCAAGCTGGGAATACACCAAACCCGGATGTAATGTGCAACAAATATATAAAATTTGGGGTGTGGTTAGAAAAGCTAAAAGAAAAAGGGTTCGATCGTATTGCAACAGGGCACTATGCAAACATAGAAAAAAAGAATGGTCAGTATTTTCTCACTACCGCCAAAGATGAAAATAAAGATCAAACGTATTTTCTCCATCAACTAAATCAAACACAGCTTTCCCATATCGAATTTCCTCTTGGAAAATATACCAAAGATGAAGTACGCCTACTGGCAAAAAAGTATCATCTCCCCACTGCTGAAAAAGCAGAAAGCATGGGAATTTGTTTTATCGGAGAAATATCCATCAACGATTTTTTGAAAGACAATCGTATTATTGTACAACCAGGGAACATCATCAAAGATGAAACAGAAGAAGTAATAGGTGAGCATGAAGGGCTTCCATTTTACACCATTGGGCAGCGCCATGGATTTACCCAAACCGGTGGAGATCAACCGCTATTTATTTTAGAGAAGCATACCCAACAAAATGAGCTCATTGTCGGCTATGAAGATAATCCAAAATTGTACAAGACAGACCTCATCATACAAGATATGCATTGGATTATCGAAGAAGAACCAGTATTCCCGTTTGATGCACAAGTTCGATTTAGACATAGACAAAAAAAACAGCCCTGCCGCATCCAAAAACAAAAAAACCAAATTATGATACACTGTACACAACCGCAAAAAGCAATAACTCCCGGTCAATTTGTTGTTATATACAAGAATTCTGTTTGTCTTGGCGGGGGACCGGTAACCAACGAGTTACCATAATATTGTATTTATTTGATCCAATAGTTATCCATTTTTGTATCGCATCGTATGTCATCCCTTAAACTTATTTCTTGGAACGTAAACGGCATAAGAGCTGTCGAAAGAAAAGAAGAACTACAGAAATTTATTGAAAAACACAACCCAGATGTATTATTTATTCAAGAAACAAAATCTCGAGAAGAACAAGTACAAACGATTATTGAAAAATATTCAGAGTACGACCAGCATTATTATGATGCAGAAACAAAAAAAGGCTACGCAGGAACAGCCGTCTGGATAAAAAAATCTTTAGGGCATGAGTATATAGTTTCTCGAGGAATGGACACAACACACGCAAAAGAGGGGAGACTTATTCAAGTCGAATGTGATGGATATGCGCTCATTGGCGTCTATTTCCCTAATGGAGGAAAATCTCCTGCCGCCTGGGAAGATAAATTAATGTATTACAAAGATTTTCATACACACATTAATATACTCAGAAAACAACATAAAAAAGTCATTTGGTGTGGAGATGTCAACACCGCACATAACGAAATTGATCTTGCTAGACCAAAAGATAACGAAGGAGAAATAGGCTTTCACCCAAAAGAACGGGCCTGGATTGATGGATGTATAAAAGATAATTGGATAGATATATTTCGAGAAAAATATCCTGAAAAGGTCATGTACTCCTGGTGGCATCTTATTACGAGAGCAAGAGAACGAAATGTAGGTTGGAGGATTGATTACTTTTTTGTAGATAAGCCCCTCGTCAAACAAGTTAAAGATATTTACTATGATAATGACCAAATGGGGTCTGACCATTGCCCAATAATTTTAGAGATAGATGCCAAGCATCTTGAAAAATAATGAAAACTTCGCTATGATCACGAAGAATTCCAAAAGAATTGGGGAAAATCCAGTATAATACTTCATAATTTGATATGACCACAAATGACATTAGAAAAAAATATCTTGAATTTTTTCAAAGCAAAGGACATGCTCTTGTACCTTCAGCTCCTGTATTACCAGAAAATGATCCAACAACACTCTTTACCGGATCAGGGATGCAACCGATGGTACCGTATTTACTGGGGGAAAAGCATCATGCGGGAACAAGAGTCACTGACTCACAAAAATGTATCCGCACACAAGACATAGAAGAAGTCGGAGATAACCGTCATACGACATTTTTTGAAATGCTTGGAAATTGGTCACTCGGAGATTATTTTAAACAGGAACAAATTCCATGGATGTTTGAATTTTTAACAAAAGAAATTGGGTTAAATCCAAAGCAGCTGTATATAACAGTATTTCGTGGAAACGATAAATTGGGAATTCCACGAGACACTGAATCTGTCAGATTATGGCAAGAAAAATTTGCTGTCCACGGAATAAGCGCCAAAGACATAGATTTTGCTGAACGAGACGGTATGCAAGGAGGAAGAATTTTTTATTATGATGAAACCAAAAATTGGTGGAGTAGATCTGGTGTTCCTGGAAATATGCCCGTTGGAGAACCAGGTGGGCCAGATACAGAAATGTTTTGGGATTTTGGAGAAGAACGAAAATTACACGAACAATCTGAATGGAAAAATGAGTATTGTCATGTAAATTGTGATTGTGGTCGATTTATGGAAATTGGCAACAACGTATTCATGGAATATATCAAACATGAAACAGGGTTTGCTGGGTTATCACAAAAAAATGTAGATTTTGGGGGAGGACTTGAACGTATAGCTGCCGCACATTGCAATGATCCCGATATATTCAATATTGACTTATTTGCTTCAATGCGTAAAAAAATTGAAGAACTTTCAGAAAAAACGTACGGACAAGGAAAAGAAGAAACCTACGCATATAGAGTTATCATGGATCATCTCCGTGCCAGTACTTTTATGATTGCCGATGGTGCGGCACCCTCAAATAAAGATCAAGGGTATTTTACGAGACGTATGCTTCGTCGGGCCATTCGCTTTATTGACACACTAAATATAAAAGAAGGTGCTTGCAAACAACTGGTGGAAGAAGTAATACAAACCTACCACGAAGCCTATCCATACCTTGTACAAAACAAATTGCATATTCTTGATGAAGTCACCAAAGAAGAAAAACAATTCAGAAAAACCCTTACTGCCGGCATGAAAAAGTTTAATGAACTAACAACGTCAGATTTTCCGGTTATTACAGGAAAAGATGCGTTTGATTTATATCAAAGTTTTGGTTTCCCTATTGAAATAACACGAGAACTTGCACAAGAAAAAGGACTGCAATTAGATGAAGAAGGCTTTAAGGCAGAAATGAAAAAGCACCAAGATCTTTCACGAGAAAATGCGGAACAAAAATTCAAAGGGGGGCTCGCTGATCACAGTGATATGAGTGTAAAATATCACACCGCAACACATCTGTTACACGCAGCTCTGTTGGAAGTACTGGGTCCAGAAGCAACACAAAAGGGGAGTAATATTACACCAGAAAGACTTTGCTTTGATTTTGCGTGGAAAGAAAAATTAACTGATGAACAAAAAATGCAAGTGGAACACCTCGTAAATGCCGCAATCCAAAAGGATTATCCGGTTACCTGGCAAGAAATGCCGTTTGAAGATGCAAAGAAAAAAGGGGCAATTGGATTATTTGCAGATAAGTACGCCGATACGGTAAAAGTCTATACCGTAGGCGATCCAAACGAACAACCACAAGCAAATCCTCAGGCACCAACCTTTAGTCGAGAACTTTGTGGTGGGCCGCATGTAGATCATACCGGAGATCTTGGAACATTTACCATTATCAAAGAAGAAGCCAGCAGTGCTGGTGTACGCAGAATAAAAGCAACATTAACGTAGAGGGAAGAGGAAAGCGTTGAAAAAAATAGACAAATAAAAAAATACCGAGAATTCTCGGTATTTTTTTATATAATTATTGTATAGGGAAACGTTTTGGCGCTGGACCAAATAATTTTTTAAATCGTTTCGTGTAACGTCTAATTCTTTCAGGACTGCGTCTAATAACAACTTTCGCCCGGACTTTGCGAGTAAACATATCAACCACATCCTGAGGCTTCAAATCATCAGAAGTAGGAATGGTCGTATAAAACTCATCAAATTTCGTTGTGGTGTGGCTATCAAGCGTAATAGTCAAAATGTAAGGAGCCACAACAATAATATACTTTCCTCGTTTTTCTTCAAATATCGGTTCATGAGATCCCTGGTGATGGTAGGTCAAATTATCATAGAGCTCCCATTGTGCTGTAGAATATCTATCCAAAAAGGTATCAGATCCAATCAATACAAAGTTATAATGGGTCTTTTCAAGAAAAATGGTGTTAAACTTTTGTCCCTGATCAAGCTGTGGCAAATTAAACCACGGATGAGGATGATACTGGTAAATAATTTTATCTTCACTGGCATGAACAAGCGCAAATAAAAGCTGTAAATAAAAATCACTCAGCTTAATCAAGTTGGAGAATATCCATGTGTATGTTTCTTCTTCTGAAGAAGGAAGATAACGGGAAAGAAATTTTTCTTGAAGATAGGTTTCTTCCATGCGATCCAGCATCTCTCGAACATGCAAAATCCATGGGACTCGCAAACTATAAAAACGCTTTTCCTTCACAACAATTCCATCTCGTTGTAATTTTCGAAGAACTCGGTAAATACCCTGGATAGTAATATCTTGGTGCCATTGTTCGGAAATAATAGCTTTAAGATCTTCTACCGTATAATCACCATGCTGAGCGAGTATTTGAATAACGAAGTCCTCAACAGATTGCTTTGCCCCTAAAAGCATATAGTTGTAAGTATAATACAAATTAGTGTAGTATATAGTATACAATATAAAAAAAATTATCAAGCAATGCCAAAAATCATCTCCCCACAGTTTATAAAATATATTATTGTTGGAGTAACAAGTTTTACCTTTGATATCCTGTTGCTCATTGGTATTACAGAAATATGTTCAATAAAGCCTTTTTTTGCGGTTATTATAAGCCAGCTTATTGTACTTACCTATAACTTTACTGTAAACAAACAATGGGCATTTTCGCATACAGCCGGAGCAAAGCAAGCCCTAATGAGGTACCTCATCCTCACCGTAGCAAATTATGTGTTTGGAATTCTTGCGATGTATGCAGGAAATGTCGTGGCTGGGATTGACTACAGGATAGTACGAGTTGCCACTGTCGGTGCCATGGTAAGCTGGAATTTCCTGTTATATAAGCACTGGGTATACAAACAATAAAAAATACGCTATACTCAAGAAAAATGTGTATAACCTAATAACAAAAAATAATAAATATTTTTTTTTGCTGTATTAAGCAAAATATAGATAATTCTCCTCTGAGGCGGTTTTCTTGACAAAAAAAGTCAACTACGGTAAACTATGCCCAGATTAATTCTGTATAGTACATGGCGAAACAAGACGTACTCGAAGTTCGAGGGACAATTGAAGAAGTTCTTCCAGCCGGAAAATTTCGAGTAAAACTCGAAAATGGGCATGAAATTAATGCATATATTGGCGGAAAAATGAGAAAATTTCGCATAAGACTAGGAATTGGAGATGAAGTAAAGGTAGAAATTACTCCATACGACCTTACAAAAGGAAGAATTACCTACAGAATATAAACAACAACATTAAAAGAGTGAAAGAGTATCAATCAGTGCGGTGGAGCATTCCCTTCGGTATAAGGCAGATCTGTCAGTTAAGGGAAGCTATGATATCGCGGCAGTGATTGGTATTTTTTCTTTGGTAAATAATATATGAAAGTACACGCTGGAGTTAAAAAAAGATGTAAAACATGTAAAGTCGTTAAAAGACGTGGAGTTATTTATGTCATTTGTGAAAACCCACGACACAAACAACGACAAGGAACAAAACAAAGAAAAAAAGCAGCTTAATAACATTACGAAGGATATAGCTGATAGGAGAAACTCCTCTGAACTATCGGCTCCCAATTATGAACTAATTATATGCGCGTCTCAGGTGTAAACATCCCAAAACAAAAAAGAATTCTTATTTCACTTCAATACGTATATGGTATTGGACTAACTCGTGCCACTCAAATTCTTGGAGTAGCAGGAATTGATGAATCAATCAGAACAAAAGATTTATCTCGAGATCAAGAAGACAAAATTCGTCAAATTATTGAAAAAAACTATACAACAGAAGGTGATCTTCGTCGTGAAGTAAGTAGCAATATCAAACGACTAAAAGATATTAAATCATACAGAGGTTCTCGACATGCAAAACGACTTCCTTCTCGGGGACAACGCACAAAGAGAAATTCTCGTACAGTACGAGGAAACGTACGAAACAGAGCAGCAAGCGGAAGGGCAAAATCTGCACAAAAAACATAGTTCAACTTATCACGTATAACAGCGAATATCCTAAGCGTTTATGGCGAAAAAAATTATAAAAAAGAAAAAAAAGGTAATCAAAAATGTAAGCCACGGGCATGCATATGTTCAGGCTACATTCAATAACACCATTGTTACCGTTACCGATCAAACTGGAAACACCCTTGGATGGGCAAGTGCAGGTATGGTTGGATTTAAAGGACCAAAGAAAGCAACACCATACGCAGCCGGACAAGTAGTGAAAAAAGTAGTAGACGCAATTAAAGACACAGGATTAAAAGAAGTAAACATTTTTGTAAAAGGTATTGGTGGTGGACGTGAAGGAGCTATCCGAGCATTTAACAACAATGGAATCAACGTACTATCAATTAAAGACGTAACACCTCTACCACATAATGGATGCCGACCACCAAAGCGTCGTCGTGTCTAATTGTTGCTAAATTATTATATATATGGGAAGAAATATTGGACCAAAAAATAAAATTGCACGCCGATTTGGTATAAACCTTGGGCTAAAAACAAATGCATCAAAAGTAGCTCGACGCATTAAGCAAGCTCCAGGAGTACACGGACCAAAACGACAACGACAAACAACGTCAAGTTTTGGAAAGCAACTTATTGAAAAACAAAAGGCAAAATATTTGTACGGACTTCGTGAACGACAATTTCGTTCATACGTAGAAGAAGCAAACCGACGAGAAGGTGACTCTGGTGAAAACCTAAAAATGCTTTTAGAAAAACGGCTTGATAATGTTGTTTACCGTATGGGATTTGCCTCAACACGAGCACAAGCACGACAATTTGTTGGGCATGGCATGTTTAGCGTAAACGGGAAGAAAATGAATATCCCTTCATATTTGGTATCATCTGAAGACGAAGTAGCACTCAAAGAAAACAAAAAGAAAAAGACAATATTTACAGAAATTACTGAACAATTATCAAAACATGATGCACCAGGATGGCTTGCTGTTGATGCAACGGGAAAATCTGGAAAAGTACTACATATGCCCGCTCAAGATGATTTTGAAAAAGTATTTGATGTGAAATTTATTATTGAGTACTACTCACAACGATAATATATAAGCGTCGTCCCCTATGGGGCAGCCTGTCATATAAATAATATACATATGGACCACATTCTACTCCCATCAACAATTGAAATCACCGATGGAGATCGACCACACGTTGGTCAAGTTGTGATTACCCCATGTCAGCAAGGATATGGGACAACACTCGGGAATGCACTACGACGTGTACTGTTATCATCTCTTCCGGGTGCAGCAGTAGAATCAATGAAAATACATGGTGTACAACATGAATTTGATGGAATTGATGGTGTACAAGAAGATGTTATTGAAATTATTTTGAACTTAAAACAAGTTGCTGTTCATCTTCATGCAGATGAATCTGTTGTATTGTCACTCAAAAAGAAAGGACCAGGAGCTTTCACTGCAGGAGATTTTGAAAAAAATTCAGACGTCGAAATTGTAAATCCTGAACTTGTCATCATGAACGTTACGACTGATCGAGAAATTGAAATGGAAATAACTATCGGAAAAGGAAGTGGATACGTTATGGTATCAGAAAAAGAAACAGGACATCTTGATTTAGGAACAATTGCTATTGACTCACTATACAGTCCAATTCGTGACGTAGGGTACAAAGTAGAAATGACTCGTGTAGGAGATATTACAGATTACGAAAAATTGACAGTAACGGTAGAAACAGACGGAACAATTACGGTAAAGGAAGCTTTTGCTCAAACAACAAAAATTCTTATGGATCATTTATCACTTATTATTGATGCCGTTTCTAGCCAAGATGCACCAAAAACAGTAAGTGAAAAAAACCCGGAGCCATTAGAATCAACCGTTGATAATGAATAATGTAACGCTACCTATTGTAGCATAGTGAATATGAGACACAGAAAAAATACCAAAACGCTCGGACGAAAAAAGGCCGCACGTGAAGCACTCATGCGGAGTCTTGCAGAAAGCCTTGTCCTTCACGGAGCAATTCAAACAACACTTGCAAAGGCCAAAGTATTGCGAGGTGTTATCGAACCACTTATTACCAAAGCAAAAAATGGAACCTTGTCCGATCGTCGAAACATCATGAAAGTGCTATACACAGAAAAAGCAGTAAAGAAAATCATGGATGATATTGGACCAAAATACAAAGAGCGAGCTGGTGGATATACCCGAATTAAAAAAATGGGGACTCGTCAAAATGACGCTGCGCCAATCGCAAAAATTGAACTTGTTTAGTATATGAATACACAAATAAACCGAGAAACACATACACTTGATGCTGAAGGGCAAGCCGTAGGAAGATTAGCAACACAAATTGCTATGATTCTTCGTGGAAAAAATAAACCTACATTTGAAGCGCATATTGATACCGGAGATTTTGTTGAAGTTATCAATGCTGGAAAAATGAAATTTACTGGAAGAAAACTTGCACAAAAGGATTATTTTCATCACACCATGTATCCAGGTGGACTTAAACGAACACCAATGAAAAAAGTGTTTGATAAAGATCCTGCAGAAGTAGTACGAAGAACCGTTATCAAAATGCTTCCAAAAAACAAACTACGAAGTGATATGATGAAGCGATTGAGTATTAAGGCGTAGTCATATATAATATACCTATGGCAGATAAAACAACAACAATTAGAGCAGTAGGAAGAAGAAAAACCGCCGCCGCTCGTGTCAGAATAGAAACAGGAAAAGGAGAAATTACCATCAATGGAAAAACACTCAAAGAATATTTTCCTGTAGCAATTTGGCAACAAAAAATCATGGCACCTCTTGAGGTAACAGACAGAGACAAAAACATGAATGTTTCTGTAAAAGTTGCTGGTGGTGGTCCAAGTGGACAAGCAGGTGCGGTACTTCACGGTATTGCTCGTGCATTGATTGCCTGGGATGAAGCACTTAAACCAGTCCTCAAAGCACATGGATTTCTTACTCGAGATCCACGTGCTAAAGAACGAAAAAAACCAGGTCGACACAAAGCTCGACGGGGACACCAATGGAGAAAACGATAGAACTCACGTGTTAAAAAACAAGAATACAAAAAATCTGGAATTTATTCCGGATTTTTTAATTGAAAAAAATTGAATATTCATCAAAATTAAGCTAAAATTATTGCATAGTAACCAACAAATACATGTCATTGGTAAAAAACACCGCATTCATGACCCTCGCCTCAATTGGACAAAAGCTTATTGCCTTTGTCTATTTTACTATTGTTGCAAGATCACTCGGCGCACAAGCAACAGGAATGTACGTCACCGCATTGGCATTTACTACGTTGTTTGTGGTGTTTGTAGATTTAGGCATGACAAATGTGCTTGTTCGTGAATCAGCAAAACATAAAGCAAACATGCAAGAATATTTTTCTGTTGTACTCATGTCCAAAGTACTACTTGGCGTTGGATCCTATGCGATCATGATTGTTGCAGCACATCTGCTCAATTATGATATTGCACTCAGACATCTTATTTATTTGTCAGGAATCACCATGCTCTTTGATTCACTGCACTTATCTATATATGGCGTATTGAGAGCCATCGGAAATCTCAAATACGAAGCCATTGGTATTGTAAGTAGTCAAGCCGCAACACTTCTCATTGGAGGAATCGCGTTATTCCTCAAATTGCCACTCATGTTTTTGATTTTAGCCTTTACGTTGCCAAGTATACTTAATGCTACCTATGCAGGAATAATTCTCTACAAAAAATATAAAATAAAATTTATTCCACGTTTTGATAAAATAGTTTTTATTTATCTGGCAAAAATAACGCTTCCTTTTGCCATCGCCGCAGTATTTGCTCGCGTATATTCCTATATCGATACGATATTACTTTCAAAACTTGCGGGTACCACGGCTGTAGGATTTTATGCCATTCCGTACAAAATAACCTTTGCGTTCCAATTTATTCCACTTGCACTGGTGGCAGCACTGTACCCACGATTTAGTGAATATTTTGTGAAAGATAAAGAAAAACTGGCACACATGTTTGAACAAGGGGTAAAATATCTCCTTATTATTGTCCTTCCTCTTACTGTGGGAATTGGTATCCTCGCACAAGATATTATCGTCACATTTTATACAACAGAATATCTAGCCTCGGTTCTTCCATTACAAATTCTTATTTCCGGACTCGTTTTTTCATATATCAGTTTTCCTATTGGAGCCATGCTAAATGCATGTAATAGGCAAGTCACGCAGACAATTATTATTGGAATTGTCATGACAATAAATATCATC